>OJBN01000126.1_pt1 | contig 20115 bp, 18 predicted proteins | sample 1590441 | NCBI WGS metagenome assembly OJBN01 (sample SAMN05416760, study PRJEB24817) | seawater metagenome | isolation source: Sea water | place: Canada:Atlantic | collected 2013-07 | reverse complement strand
CGAGATCCTCTCTGGTCTCGTGGGCTCGGAGATGTGTATAAGAGACAGTAACTAATAGAGGAGATCACAAGTTGTTGCCATGGGAAGGTTCCATTAAATTTTAACAACGATTCGAAAACCCGTCAAGCGATTGCGCTCGCCGCGGGGTGCTTCACGTAGAGGAACGGTGAAGATCGATTCGATACTATCTTGCGCGTGTCCGCCGATATGCCGCGCAGCCTCAGTCTCGAAACGGTCGATTGATTCAAGCCACTCGCTGGTATTACCCAGCAGATCATAAAAGCCGCTAGCAAATGGTTCTTTTGTGCCGACAGCTTGCGGCACGCCGTCGGCATCTACAACGCTCCATACGTGATCCTCGAGCACTACGTAGCGCAGGCGGCCGAGGGCTTCGCGGAACTCATTCTCTGTCGGCAAGCGCACAGACTGCCCCAATATCCATGAAAGGCGCTCACAAAAATCCTTCGCATCTATCCAGCTGATTGAGTCGACTGGGCAAACGTCACCTTTGTTACGGCTAGGGTTTGTGCCCATGATGAGGGAGTAGAGCACTTGTGGTACTTCGGTGCGGAGCATGTGCCAACCCTCGGTCTCGGGGATCGGCAACAACGCCCCGTAAATACGGTCTTGAATGAAGCCGAGGTCGCTCTGCACCAGGTTTAAATAACGAATTTTGACTTGCAGGTCATCGTCATTCAGCGAACTACGAGGAAAGGCCTCTTGCATCTGTCGGACATCCCGGCGTAGGGAGGCGATCACCTCAGCGGCCTCAAAGGTGCGCCGCTCGGAGAGCAACTGTTGCATAAAGTCACGGTTGCGCTCGATCTCTAATCCGAGTTCGAAGCTCTCTGAAGTCTGGCTCTTGCGCTGATATTCAGAGACACGCTCAGACGAAGCGTTAGGGCTGTCGCGGTAGGCCTCATTAAGCTGACGTTGAAGGCGCGCCGCTTCTTGGTAAAGGGCAGCTGCTTCAAGGTTTTCGCTCACAGCGCGGTGTTCATCAGCAAGCTCTGCGACTCGCTGTACTTCCATATAGCTCTGCCCAGAGCGAATGCCGACTAATTTAACGCGTAGGACCTCAAGGCGCGACACGCTAGCCTGATTAGTACTCCGATACTCGCGATTTAGCTTATCCTGCAAATCCAGCGCTTGTTGTAGACGCTCTTCGGCTTGTCCCCACTCCTTGGCTTCGATGAGAAGGTTTGCTTCGTTCTCATAAGCGAGGCTACGCTGGAGCAAAGGTTCTGCCATGAAGTAAAGGGCTTGCCGCTGCAGTCGAGCCGCGCGAGCCACGTTATAGGCCAAACTAAGGGGGAAATCTTCGTTGATCAGCTTCTGTTGCTCATAGGCCTCGCGGTATTTCGCGCGAGCGCTCTCGTAGTCTTGGCGGGTAGCCAGTGCCTCCGCCTTGAACTCTAGATCCAAACTAACTAATCTTAGAGACTCCGCGGCTAGATTCTGGTAGCGCTCTTCGAGATTCATTTGTCGATTGTAGCCCTCGGAATCGACCCCAGTGGTCGCGGCTTGATAGTCTTTCTGCTTATCTAGAGACTTTTTCAGCAAGTTAATATCTTCAGGAAGTGGCTCCCGCAAAACGAGCACTTCCTCAAACTGCGCTTCCAGTTCAATGCTCTCTTGCTGAATCGCTTTAATCGAATCAGACAGCTCTACAGTAAAATCAAAATTACGGAAATCGACATCTTTGGGTCCTAGCTGGCTCAAAAACCAAAATCCGCCTAAAACCACTAGAGTGGTTACGACGACGAGCAGTCCTTTAAAGAACTTTTTAACACCACTTGTTTCGTGGAGAAGGAGTTTACGGGAGGGCTTCTTAAAAATTGCCATGGGTAAATTGAGGCTGGCGCTACAAAAGTAGCCTGCATTAAATGAGTAGCAGCTTTGAATGTCGCAAGGCTAAAGACTCGTAAGCACGCTCATCGCGACACGCATTCTGGATAAAATTTTCTCTATTCATACATGTTTCACCAAATTTCAATACTTGGCCCTGGTCTGCTGGGCGCTTCACTTGCTCTAACAATGAAAAAGCGCGGGCTCTGCCAGCGAGTGCATTCTTGGTCACGACGCTCGGAGACCCGCGCGCAGGCGATGCAGGCGGATTGGTGCGATGCGATATTTGATCAAGCAAGTGCAGCCTGCGAGGGCAGTGACCTAGTCGTAGTCTGCACCCCCGTCGAAACGATTGTTCCTCTAATCAAACAAGTCGTGCCTTCAATACGACCGGACGCCCTAGTTACTGACGTCGGCAGCACAAAGAACCTGATTAGTCGCGAGGCGCAAGGCATCGCAGTTAACTTCATCGGCTCGCACCCAATGGCAGGCTCAGAACTCAAGGGGATGGGCCACGCCAGCCATAATTTGTTCGATGGTGCCGCTTGTTTCATCACTCCGCTAGACGGTGACCGTGACTCTGAGGTTGTGCGGCTACAAAACCTCTGGCAAGCCATCGGCATGCGAGTCGTCACCACTAACCCAGAGAAGCACGACGAAATTGTAGCGCACATCAGCCACCTGCCCCACCTATTGGCTTCGAGCTTGTGCGGCTACCTTGCGGGAATGGATGCTGACTGGAAGAGCCTAGCTGGGGGCGGACTTCGTGATACCACTCGCGTCGCAGCAGGCGACCCAACACTCTGGAAGCAAATCCTCGAACAAAACCGCGAAGAAGTAATCCGGGCAGTCGACGGCTTTGAAAGCGAACTCCAGGCTCTTAAAGGCGCTCTGCTCGATAAAAAAACACCTGAACTCATCGCACGCTTAGAACGAGGCAAACAATTCCGAAATAGCCTCTAGTTTTAATTAGTAGCATTCACAAATTTCAGTTTTCAAAAACATGCCCGCCCCACTTCCGATTCAACCACTCGTCCGCACCCTCGACCACAGCTTATCGCTTCCCGGCTCAAAGAGTATCACTAACCGCGCCCTGATCCTCGCCGCTCTAGCAGATGGTGAGACTCAGCTTGAAGGTGCTCTTTTTAGTCGAGATACTCAGATCATGCTAGCCGCGCTCGATCTACTAGGCTTCAAAACCACATCCGATGAAGCTAACGCCAAGATCACGGTCAATGGCCAAGGCGGCCACATACCTTGCAATAGCGCCCACATCGAGGTCGGCAACGCAGGGACAGTTGCGCGCTTCCTAACCGCCTTTCTCGCACTCAAGGATGGGGGCGTCTATCACTTAGATGGCGACGCAGCCATGCGCCAACGCCCAATGGCCGGCCTGCTCGAGTCTCTGGTCACTCTCGAAGCTGCCGATTTCGAATTTCACGGTGAGCCAAGTCATTTCCCCTTCACGCTCAATGCTAAAGGCTACAAAGGCGGCAAAGTCGCTGTCGACGCGAGCGCGAGCAGTCAAATCCTCTCCGCACTGCTCCTTGCCGCGCCAAGTAATCCAAAAGGCACAGGAGAAGCAGGAAGCCCCATTAAGCTAATCTGCCCCGAGGTCCGTCCGCATTACGTCGCGATTACTTCGAAAATGCGTGAAGACTTCGGCGCCGCTCCCGTCGTGGCCACCGAATCCGGGGAATACGCCCTTTCCCTTACTTCATACTGTGCCCCCGCCTCGGGAAGCTACGCAATCGAGCCAGACGTCTCCGCGGCCAGCTACTTTCTAGCACTCACCCTCATTCACGGGGGCAGTCTGCGTATCCCAAATCTGAGCGGTGACCCGCTCCAAAGCGACGCCCACTTCGTCGAAGTGCTCGCCCAACACGGCCTTAAAGTCGATGCCGCCCACAACGAATGGACGGCTACATGCAGCGAAGCCAACGACCTCAAGCGAGGCCACCGCGAAATTAACTTTAACAGCATCTCTGACACCTTCCTTACCTACGCCGCAATTACGCCACTCTTGGGCGACTCCGTCCGCATCACAGGCATTGCCCATACCCGGCACCAAGAGACTGACCGTATCGCAGGTATGGCTGCTGAACTCTCCAAGCTCGGCCAGCTAGTTAAAGAAGAAGAAGGTGCCCTCACCATTCAGCCCAAACCCAACGAGCTTCGCGCCCGCGCGATGCAGGCACGCAACTCTGGCCAACTACTCAGTATCGACACCTACGAGGACCACCGCTTCGCAATGAGCTTTGCCGTGCTCGCTAGTTACGATCTACTCGGCGATGGCAAGCCCTGGCTCGCGATCAAAGACCCCACATGTTGCGCAAAAACCTATCCTGGCTTTTTCGATGCCCTCGACTCACTCCGCCATGTCTAGCTCCAATACTTTCAAAATCATCGCCATTGATGGAGGCGCCGCGGTAGGTAAATCTTCCACCTCCAAAGGACTCGCCGAGCGCCTCGAGCTCATGCACGTGGACACTGGCTCGCACTACCGCACTCTAACCTCCGCGATTCTTGCATCTGGGGCAGACGCCGGACAAAGCGAGACCATTTCAAAAATCCTAGAAGAACTTAAGCTCAGTACTCAAATCGATGGCCGTAGTGCCAGACTTGGTATAAACGACGTAGTCCCCGTAGACTCGGATCTTCGCTCGCCCGAGGTGAATGCTCAGGTATCCAAATTTGCCGCGATCCCCGAAGTGCGCAAAAAACTTTTCGCCTATCAGCGTTCGCTTGCCGACCTCGCTCGTGAGCAACAATACGCTGGCTTGATAATGGAAGGACGCGATATTGGCTCCATCATCTTCCCCGGGGCCGCTTACCGGTTTTTCCTCGACGCCGACGAGGCCACACGCGCCGCTCGCCGTGCTAAAGAGGGGCAAACCGACTCTATTGCTGCCCGTGACAAAATGGATAGAACCCGCCAGGCAGCCCCGCTCGTCTGCCCCAAGGGAGCCACCCAAATCAACACCGCGCACCACACCCTCGAAGAAGTCATCGAAAAAATCACCCACCTTATAGGATCTTAACGGGTATTCGTCCTCCGTCATTGTTCAATGTCAGACAGCTCCATTCCAAACCCACGGCTTTACGAACTCGTACGCGTGCTTGCCTCGTGGTATTTCACTACGCTTTACGATTATACCCAGAGCGGCCTTCAAAATGTGCCTAAATGCGGTCCCGTCATCTTCGCCGCCAACCACGTTAGCTTCTACGACCCGCCCGCTATCGGTGCCTGTATCCACAGGCCGATCAACTACTTTGCGCGCGATACTCTGTTTAAAGGACTCTTCGGCAAAGCCCTACGCGAGATCGGCACCATCCCCGTAGCCCGCGAAAATGCTGATATTAAATCCCTTAAAGCCATCTTCCGAGCGCTCAGGTGCAAAGGCATTGTCGCTATTTACCCAGAGGGCACACGGTCAATGGACGGCCAACTTATGGAACCCAAGGCAGGTGCAGGTATGATCGCCTGCAAATCAAAAGCTACCGTTATACCTACCCGCCTCTTTGGCACCCACGAAGTCTTTGGCCGCGCTGACAAAGGCCCAAAAATCGGAGGGCACATCCACATCACCTACGGCCAACCCATGACTACTGCCGAGATCGATCCTGGCAAAACACACACCGATAGATACCTAGAAGCCTCACGCAGAATCATGGCACGCATCGCCGCACTTCAGGCCCCCAGCCAGGCGATCTTTTAGACCTGTAACCTAATTTAATGAGCGCCCGGGCTACAATTAACAATTACAAGGAACCCATTCTCCACTTTAAACAACCTAGTTTACAGTGGCACATATTTGTCCAGAACTCATGATTTACCAGAACAAGCTGCCCCCATGCATAAACTTCTTAGCCATAACATAAATTAACGGTTCTAAATAGCCGCGCCAAAGATTCCCATTTTTCATAATGAACTCATCCGATCGTTACGCCCAACGCGGCGTCTCCTCCTCTAAGTCCGAAGTCCACGCAGTCGTAGACAACCTTGACCGTGGCATATTTCCCGGCGCGTTTTGCAAGATCGGTGCCGACATCCTCACCGGCAGCACAGATAAGTGTAACATTATCCACTCGGACGGTTCTGGCACCAAGAGCACCCTCGCCTACCTGCACTATCGTGAGACAGGTGACCCCGCGGGCTTTCGTAAGACCGCGCAAGACAGCCTCGTAATGAACATCGACGACCTGCTCTGCGTCGGTGCTATCGACGGCATTCTTATTTCAAGCACAGTCAACCGCAACGCCCGCGCAATTCCTGGCGAAGCACTCGGCCAGCTGATCTCCGGGACTGAAGATTTCCTAGCTACTCTCCGTGAATACGGAGTCGGCGTCCACAGCGGTGGGGGCGAAACAGCCGACGTCGGAGACTTGACTGGCACCGTGACCGTCGATTCCTGCGCAGTCGTCGTTATGGATCGCACCGATGTGATCGACAATGCCAAGATCCGCCCTGGTTTAGCCATTGTCGGCCTCGCATCATCCGGCCAAGCAAACTACGAAGCATTCGAAAATTCCGGCATTGGCAGTAACGGTCTAACCAGCGCCCGCCACGATTTGCTCTGCGATTACTACTTAAAAAAATACCCCGAGACCGTCGACCTCACCACTGACAAGCAATACCTCTACTGTGGACCCTATAAGATGACCGACCCACTGCCTGAGTCCAGTATGACAGTCGGCGATGCTTTACTCAGTCCGACCCGGACCTACGCTCCCATCATCAAAAAGCTGCTCACTGAAAATCGAGACAGTATCCGCGGCATGGTTCACTGCTCTGGCGGCGGCCAGACAAAGTGTATCCGCTTCGGCACTGGCGTGCATCATATCAAAGACAACTTTCTGCCGGTCCCTCCGATCTTCAAAGCCATCCAAAAAGCTAGTGCCACGAGCGACGAGGAAATGTTCCGTGTCTACAATATGGGGCATCGCATGGAAATCTATTGCGATCCCGAAGCTGCCGAAGCCATCATTGCCCAGAGCGAATCTTTTGGTATACCCGCACAAATTATTGGCCGCACTGAAGCCACCGAGCGCGCAGACGGACAGAATCACGTCACCATCAAGCATGCGGGCAAAACGCTAACTTACGAGTTAGAGCATTAAACGCATTCAACATTTCGATTATGCCCTACCCTGATCTACTCGAAAAACTCCGAGAAGAAGTTGGGGCAAAGAACGTTTTCACGGGCGAGAAGAAAACTGCTTACTATCGTTCAGGCTTTCGCTCGGGGCTCGGAGGCGCGCTCGCAGTAATCTTTCCAGAGACCCTACTCCAGCAGTGGCACATCTTACAGCATTGCGTCGATAGCGGATGCGTGATCATCATGCAAGGCGCTAAGACCGGACTGACCGAGGGCTCTTGCCCTAGCGAAGGCGGCTACGGCCGCCCCGTAATCATCATCAACTCAAGGCGACTGACCAAGCTCATGCTTCTTGATGGCGGCAAACAGGTGTTGGCTCTACCAGGAGCCAGCCTCCACCAATTGGAAAACCTCCTGCGCCCTCTTGGCCGCGCGCCCCATTCCGTAATCGGTTCTACGAGTATTGGTGCGACCATCGTGGGAGGCATTGCGAACAATGCGGGAGGAGCGCTCTGCAAGCGTGGCTCGTCCTACACCGAACTATCACTCTTCGCTCAGGTCGATGCCGCCGGTAAGCTCCAACTCGTCGACCACCTCGGTATCCGAAACCTAGGGGAGACCCCTGAGCAGATCTTCGAGCGTCTCGAACGTGGACAGATTGATAGCGCCGACCTAGAAGCGCAGGATACTCCCGCCTCGGACAGAGAATACCCCAGCCGTATTCGCGATCTCGAAGCTGACCTGCCCAACCGCTACAACGCCGACCCGAAACGCCTTTTCGAGCTCAGCGGTAGCGCGGGCAAAGTCGTCGCCTTCGCTGTAAGAGTCGACACCTACCCGCTCCCCAAAAAGAAGCAGGTCTTCTTCATCGGCTCTGATCAACCCGATGACCTTACCAAACTCCGTCGGCAAATTTTAACTAAATTCAAAGAGTTGCCTGAGATGTGCGAGTATATGAACCGGGATATTTTCAAGGTAGCTGAGCGCTACGGAAAAGACGTCTTTCTTTCGATCAAACATATCGGCACACGCCACCTACCTAAAGCCTACGCGCTTAAGTCAGCCATGGAGTATCGGCTCAACAAACTTAAGTTCTTACCCAAGTTCCTGCCCGACTTATTGCTCTACCATCTGAGCCGTCTCTTTCCGCAACATCTACCACAACGCTTGCTGGAGTATCGCGACCGTTTCAATTACTACCTAATACTCAGTATGTCCGACGACGGCATCGAAGAAGCACGTAAATACCTAGGCCAAGAATGGAAACCGCGCGGCGAGGGCGACTTCTTTGAGTGCACACCCAAAGAGCAGGAGGCTGCGCTGCTCCACCGCTTTGCCGCCGCTGGCGCTGCCATACGCTATCAAGCCTTGCATCAAAAAACAACCGAGGAAGTCCTCGCGCTGGACATTGCGCTGCTTGGCAACGACCCCAACTGGGTGGAATCCATCCCGCCCGAAGTTCAAAAGCGGCTCGATCTGTCGCTTGATTATGGTCACTTCATGTGCCACGTGTTTCACCGCGACTACATCTTTAAAAAAGGCACCGATCTCCGGGCAATGAAGGCAATGCTCCTTGAGTGCCTAGATAAAAAAAGAGCCAAGTATCCTGCTGAGCACAACGTCGGACACCTATATGAAGCGGAGCCACATCTGAAATCTTTCTACCAAGAACTAGATCCCACAAACACCTTTAACCCGGGTATTGGCAAAACGAGTAAAAGTAGACCTCCATTACAATCTAACGAAGAAACCCCCACGTCCCCCTAGGTGAATTAGGCATGGGTTATTTCTTATTTTTTTTGCCGCGCTTTTTCTTTCTGCCCTTGAGTAGCTTCTTCACTTTCGTGCGCTGATCTTCGCGCACAATGTAGCCGATGCAATTGCGAGAGCCACACAAGCAAGGGTGGTCAAGGAAGTGCTCCATGTCGTAGCCGTAGTCATAGACGAGCTCATCGCCTTTTTTGATGTCTTGGATTGCTACGATCCAAATTTCACCACCGGAATTGATCGCTTCACAATTCCCATCGCAGGAGTGGTTCATGTAGCGGGCGGGGTTATCGCCAAGGCGCCCGTCTATGTCATATTTGTCATCGAGCTCGAAGATGTAAACAAGGCCTTCGCCCGTTTCGCGAGCTTCATCCTCCCATTCGAGAGCACGCTTCTTTGATTCCTCCTTCGCAATTTTTTCACCGACATATTGGATGATCTGAGTCTCCTCTTCGATGTCAGTCGTGGCGTATAGTCCGCGCCCGTGAATCTCAGATGTTTTTACTTTGCAAAGTGGTTTTGGCATGAGTCGTTCAGTAGAAAATATCTATTCCGATTTCAAGTCGCGGGTCATTAGCTGCTGCATCGCAGCCAGGGGCTCTAGCCCGCCATAAAGTATTGCATGGATGATGCCAAGAATTGGAGCATCCACTTTTTTTTCCGCGCAGATTTGTTGAAGGCATTTCGTCGCACGGTAACCTTCGACAACCGACTTCTGACTTTCGATAATCGCGGTCGGCGTTTCACCCTCCCCGATTCTTTGCCCAAGGGTGCGATTGCGACTCCACTCGCCGGAACAAGTCGCCACCAAATCACCAAATCCACTGAGGCCGAAGTAAGTTTCTTTTTGCCCGCCCAGTTCTACGCCGAGGCGCACCATTTCATTCAGACTGCGCGTAAGTAAGGCTGCTTTTGCATTATCTCCCAGTTGCAATCCATCACAGAGACCCGAGCCGATAGCGTATATATTTTTTAAGGTTCCGCCCAGTTCCGTGCCACGCAGATCATCGGAAAGGTAGGCGCGTAGCCCCGCATTACTAAAAGCACTTTGATATCGCTCGGGGTCTTCGCAATCGCTACTCATGGCGAGTACCACGGCTGTCGGTTTGCCCTCGGCTACCTCGCCTGCAAAAGTGGGCCCCGAAAGCACCCCGCGAGCGATACCTGGCAAGGCTTCGCCCACGATCTCGGCAGGCGTTTTAAAGGTCTCTAGCTCGAGGCCTTTGCACATAATCACACAAAGTTTTAGCTGCCAAGCGCCCTCTAGGTGCGGCTGGATCGATTCGCAGAGCAATCGCAGCGCTTTTGACGGGCAGGCAAGGAAGACCACCTCTGCCTCCATAAGGACGGGGCCTACCTCACAGCCGACTTGAATTGTGTGGGGCAACTTGAAGCTCGGCAAGTAGTCGCAATTTTCACGCGAGGAGGCAATCTCAAGGGCGTGTTCCATACGACGCGGCACCAAAGTTACCGAGTGGCCACATCGGTCAAGGTGAAGAGCCATTGCGGTGCCCCAAGCACCGGCTCCTAAGATGCAACAATTCATAGAGGTATGGGTTGTAAATAATTAACCAAGTATATGATCATTAGAGGTTGATAATACAGCGATGCATTAAGTCTGTATGACTGATCTTCTTTTGACAACTCTTTGTCTCCACTGGAGCACAAAACATGTTTATCGCTCCTACCCCAGTTGCACCGTCAAATCCTCGAAATCCCTCGGGAGCGGAGCCTCAAAAGTCATCAGCTCGCCGCGATCGGGGTGCTGTATGCGTAGCTCTGTCGAGTGAAGCATGACGCGGGGCACTTCAATGTCCTTCAAGCGCCCGGGCTTGAAACCATAGGTCGTGTCGCCGAGTAGGGGGAAGCGAATCTCGCTCATGTGAACACGTATCTGGTGAGTGCGCCCAGTGTGTATAATGCAACTCATGCGTGTCGCCTTCTGGCCGTAACGCGCTTCGACCTTCCAATCGGTATGGGCAGGTTTGCCGCTATGCACGACCGCCATCCGAGTGCGCATTACGGGATGGCGCCCGATGGCTTCTTTAATTGTGCCACGACCTACCTTGGGGATGCCGAAAACCAGCGCGGTATAGCGCTTGTAGGTCTTCCTTTCGCTGAAGGCAGCAGCCAGCTTGTGATGTGCCGTGTCGTTTTTTGCGACTATGATTAAGCCACTGGTATCTTTATCCAAACGATGAACAATCCCAGGCCGATCCGGCGCGCCAATCGTGCTGAGATTTTCGCCACAATGATATAGCAGCGCGTGAACAAGCGTATTATCCTCGGTGCCGTTGCCGGGGTGCGTAATCATCCCTGGTGCTTTATTCACCACTAAGATCGACTCGTCTTCATAGATCACGTCGAGCGGCAAATCGACGGGGGTCGGTGCGGCATCAAAGGTCGGTTCTTCGAGTGCGGCGCGGAGCAGTCCTGATTGGGTCACCTTAAAGCGTTTGTCGATGGTCTTGCCGTCAAATGTGACTTGCCCTGCATCAAAGGCGCGCTGTAAGCGAGCGCGGCTGACATCATCAAACTTGGCTGCGAAGATCTTATCTGCGCGCCCTGCTTTAGTGCCAGAAGGCACTGAGAATTTTATGATCCGGTCAGGCATAATGGTTTTTACTTCGGTTGCTTGAAGGGGCACGCCACTCTTAACCGAGCAATCACTCAGCCAACTCCTTCGCCGTTACACAATCTTTAGCAATCTGGGCTTTCAACTCTTTGGCGCAGGCAAATTTTTGTTCAGGGCGGATAAACTTTAACCACTCAACCTCAATCGCATCGTTTATGCTTAGCTCTGTCGCATCCAAGGCATGGACTTCGAGCGCAGGCACTTGATCAGCATTAGCCACAGTCGGTTTGACGCCGTAGTTGGCCACCCCGACTTGCCAATCCTTCGACCCGCTTTCACGTAAGCTTACTAGATAAACTCCGTAGCGCGGTAGACACTCTGGTTGCCAAGGAAGGTTCAATGTAGGAAAGCCAATCGTGCGTCCCAGCTTTGCGCCACCGACGATCCTACCCCTTGCGGTATAATTATAGCCGAGCAAATCGTTAACTGCCTCAATCTCGCCCGTTTCAAGTTCTTTACGAATGCGCGTACTACTGATTGGTTCGCCATTATGTTTAATACGTTCGGCGCTAAACACACCGAGGTTTAAGGCTCGCCCAGATTCAATCAAAGTAGCCACGTCACCCGCACGCTTCTGGCCAAAGCGAAAGTTTTCGCCAACATAGATTGACTTGAGTGCGGGTAAGGCATCCTTCAGCTGGCTAAGAAACTGGTCGGCAGGAATCGAGGCAAAGGCATGGTCGAAGTGCTTGCAAATCACGCAGTCCACTCCTACTTCGTGAAGCATTGCGGTCTTTGTCTCAATCGGCATGATGAGGCGAGTCGGATCTTTGGGGCGAAAGAGACGACTCGGGTGCGGATCAAAAGTTAGCACACCTGCAATACCACCCCGCCCTGAGCCTTCTTGAAGTGATTTTTGTCGGGCTGCTGCAACACCTGAGCGGCGTGCGGAAAACACGGCTGATTCAATCACCGCCTTATGACCAAGATGCACACCGTCGAAGACACCAATGGCCAGATGTAGTTCTCCCTTTAACCCAGAAAGAGCTTCAAAGTTATCAACGGTAGCTGGGAAGTTCATGAGAATTGCTTAGCTTAGAGTTCCGCCCTTAAAGCGCATGAGTGGGCACGGCTTGAATCACGGGAATTAGTTGCTTGCGCAGGGTGGACGGGGACATCACCTCTAGCTCTTCGATCTTGGTGGCATTCTCGATGCGAAACTGGCCGACGGCGGTCCTACGAAGCTCATTCAAATGGCCACCACAACCGAGTTTTTCGCCAAGGTCGTGCGCAATCGTGCGCACATAAGCACCCTTACTCGTGCCTACTATAAAGGAAACTTCAGGCAGCGCATACTTGGTTAACTCAAAACGGCTAATGTGGATAACGCGTGGCTCGCGCTCAACGACTTTACCCTGACGAGCTAGCTTGTAGAGCTTTTGGCCATTAATCTTCTTCGCCGAAAACATCGGGGGTGTCTGATATTGATCACCCATAAAGGTCTTTATCTCGGCTTTCACTTGCTCTTCTGTCAGTTCAGGCACAGGGCGCTCTTCTGTAATCTCGCCCTCAGCATCTTGCGAGTCAGTACTCACACCTAGCTTGACGGTTCCAGTGTATTCTTTGCCGAGACTCATCAAATATTGCGAAGTCTTTGTCGCCTTACCAATCAAGATAAGTAACAAGCCGGTGGCCATTGGGTCAAGCGTCCCAGCATGCCCGACCTTTTTCATGTGGTAGACCCGGCGGATTTTTGACACGACATCGTGCGAGGTAATGCCTTGCGGCTTATCTACAAGAAGGATGCCTTCCGGAGCGTCGGTAATTGGCTGGGACATGATGAAATGGTTGGTTGATCGCAGGGCTTTACTTTGCTGGATACTCGGGCGGCAAAGGATCGCCCTCGCCCACCTAAGAGCATTGCGCTAGCATGAGTCCTAAAGAAATAAAATTATAAATTCTTCAAATGTTCACCGATGGCTTGCATAAGTTGCGGATAAAATTCTTTGGTCGAGCTGTTTTCGACATTGAGTCCAGCCGCACAAGCGTGGCCTCCGCCCCCAAATTGTTTGGCGATTTGGTCGACACGATACTTCGGGTCTTTAGCGCGGAGGCTCCCTTTGAGGGCTCCAGCCCGATCTTCGATTAACACGCCCACTTCGACGCCATCAATGGCACGAGCATAGTCGACTAAGCCTTCAGAATCGTCAATCGTAGCGCCAGTTTCTTCGTAAACGCCATTTTCGATTAGGCCAACACAAACGCGGTTCTCAAACTCCATGGTAAGGGAATCAAGGAAGTTCTGTAACAGTTTGATTTTGGCAAAACTCTCGCGCTCGTAAAGTTCATGCGCCGCGGCAGAGGGATTTGCGCCACACTCGCAAAGGCGGCGCGCGATCTCGAAGGTATCGGGCGTGGTTGAGGGGAACCGGAATTGCCCCGTGTCGGTCGCTATGCCTACATAGAGTGCCTGAGCGGTGACGGCGTCAACCTCGTAGCCATTGTCTAGGCAGAAGCCGGCTAGGATCTCTGCGGTGGCACAAGCAGTCGCTATGACTAGGTTTTCCTTACCATACAGCTTATTAGAAATGTGGTGGTCGACGTTCAGCGCGACTTCAGGAAAGAGCTCATTAAGGCGATCGCCCACGCGCTTGAAGTCTGCGCAATCAACAGATACGGCCACGTGACCATCGGGTGTAAAGTCGGCAGCTAGGACCATCGGAGTCTCGCCAACAAAAGCTTCAAGGGTCGCTGGCGTGGCATCGCGATTTAGACCAATGGCCTCGATGCCGAGGCTCTTTAATACACGAACCACAGCAACGGTAGAACCAATGCAATCTCCATCAGGGCGCTGGTGGCCAAGTACGGCAACTTTTTGTCCCTTTAGCTTTTCAATCGCGGCAGCGAAGCGCGCGCTGTCTTCGGGGTAGAATTTTTTATCTGTCATTTTGATTCTTGGTCGAGTTGATCGAGGATTTCGTTGATCTCCGCCCCGCGTTCTAGGGATGGATCGTAGGCATAATAAAAAGTCGGGAAGTATTTAAGCGTGATCTCACGGCTCACCCGCTGGCGGATGTCTTTACCGATCCTACGAAAAAGCTTCTGGCTGGCTGCGATCTCGGCATCGTCGCCGAGCACTGAGTAATAGATTTTGGCATTACGTAAATCAGCAGACACAGAGACATCACTAATTGTGATCGCTGCAGTATCTGCGCGATAATACCGCCGCATTTGTTCACTGATCTCACGTTGAAGTAGTGCATTAATGCGTGTGATGCGTTGTGACATGATAGCTAGTAACTTAAGGCGAGAAGTAGTTAATTCGGGGCGTGTTTGCCTGCAGATACCAATCCTGGCAGCAAGTAAAGCAAGTGCTCGAAAGCGGATTCGCCGCGGAAATTATAAGGACGCGCGTTGCTCTTCAACGGCGAAGCATTCGATCGTATCGCCTTCTTGATAGTCGTCGTAGCCTGCCACGTTGATACCACATTCGTAGCCTGCCCGGACTTCTTTGACGTCGTCTTTGAAGCGTTTCAGTGTGTCTATTTTGCTCTCGTGGATGAGCTCGCCACCTCGCATGAGACGGGCTATGCAGTTGCGCTGGATGACGCCTTCTGTCACCATACAACCAGCAACGTTGCGCGTCTTACCAACGGAGAATATTTGGCGAACCTCGGCTGCGCCGGTCTTCTTCTCCGTGTATTCCGCGTCGAGCATGTCAGTCATAGCCTCTTCGACTTGGTCGATGAGTTCATAGATAATCGCATGCTGGACAATGCGAATATCGTGATGTTTAGCCAGACTTTGTACGCCGTTATCGAGTTTGACATTGAAACCAACAACTACCGCTCCTCCCGCGCTAGCGAGAGTGATGTCGTTCTTGGTAATATGGCCAACGCCTTTACTGATCACATCGAGTTCGACCTTATCGCTCCCGATGGCTTTGAGCGCCTGAACCAGTGCTTCAGTCGAGCCGTGCACATCTGACTTTACAATAATGCGGAGGCACTTCTTCTGCTGATTTTCGATCGCAGCGAAAAGGTCTTCAACTGTAGCAGCGCCACCTTCTGTGTTTTTCTGTTGAGTCTTGGTTGCGTCATGGAGTTTACGCACTTGCATGTTCTCCTCTGCGCAGCGTTTGGCTACTTTTTCGTTTTTCTCAGTGGAAAACTTGGTGCCGGATGCGGGTACGTCTGACCACCCGGTGACTTTAACTGGCGTCGCAGGTGGCGCGTCTTTAAGCTGTTTGCCATCGGCATCGGTCATTGTTTTGACTCGGCAATAAACCTCGCCGCAGAGCAATGCGTCACCCTTCTTCAGGGTGCCTCGCTCGACGATGACCGTAGCGGAAGCACCACGACCCATTTCGATCTGAGATTCTATAATAGTACCAGATGCGGGGCAAGTCGGGTTGGCCTTGAGCTCAAGAAGTTCGACTTGGAGTAGAATCATGTCGAGCAGGTTGTCGATGTTCGTGCCCTTGAGGGCGGAAACCTCGACAGCAATCGTTTCACCGCCCCAATCTTCGGGAGCGATGCCCTTCTCCTGCATCTGCTGCTTAACGCGATCGATGTTGGCCCCCTTCGAATCAATCTTGTTGATGGCTACGATGATGGCATTGTTGGCCTCTTTGGCAAATTTGAGTGCTTCTTCGGTCTGTGGTTTGAATGCGTCGTCGGCCGCGATCACAAGGATCGAGACGTCGGTTACATTGGCACCGCGCTCTCGCATCATGGAGAAAGCGGCGTGACCGGGTGTATCGATAAAGGAGATCTTCTGCCCCTTGTGATCGATCTGGTAAGCACCTATGTGCTGAGTGATCCCGCCGGCTTCCCCTTTAACCACGTTGGCCTTGCGTATAGTGTCGAGCAGTGTGGTCTTGCCATGATCGACGTGACCTAGGATGCAGACAACGGGAGGGCGAGGTTTTAAAAACTTAGGGTCGTCGTCGTCGGGCTTTTCAACTTTTGGCTTAGACCCGCCTTTTTCGGCCTGCTCGCCACGGTGGTGGATCTCTAGTTCGCAACCATGTCGGCCTGCGACTTGCACCGCGACGCTCTCTTCGATCGTTTGGTTCATCGATGCGAAAATGCCCATCTCCATTAGCTCAGAAATGAGTTTGAAAGGCTTAAGTCCAATCTCGCCCGCAAAGTCGCGCACGACAATAGGGGGTTTGACGTGGATTTTCTTCAGCGCTCCGGCTTCAGTCGTAGAAGCTTCGAGATCTTCAGCAGATTCGGCAACAGGTGCTTCGTCCGCATCGACTTCTTTGGAAGCAGCGGGAGGCTTGGGAGGACCAGTAGGCGTCGGTGCAGCAGGCGGTGTAGAAGTTGCGGGTGTCGGGCTAGGTGCCTTTGGCGGAATCGTAGCGGGAACGGGTGGCGATGCGGCGGGCGCAGGATCGGCCGACTTGGGTGCTTTAGTCGTCTTTTCTGATTCCTCGGCGTCAGATTTTTCCTGATGCTCACGCTCGATGTCAGCAACGGATTTGACGAAGGCGCCCACAGGCAACTTCGGCGCGACTGGCGCTTCAGTTGTGGTCTCGGCCTCGACAGGCTGAGCTTGAGGCGCTTGCGCGGCGAACTCCTCTCGGAGGGCCTCGGCGGAGATGTTGTCGACGGTGCTGGAAGCGCTCTTCACCTCATAGCCACGACTCTTCAGAAGGGCTATTAGCTCCTTATTCTCCATTCCGATGTCTTTGGAAAGTTGGTGTATGCGAACACTCATAGATGAGATATTTTTTAAGTCTGGTTATTGCGGGAGGGATGGCAGCATGTTCGCTTAGCCTTGTTGCTGGAAAAATGCGGCTACCTTCGAGATCACGTCTGCGGCCTCTTCAGAAGTGAAGCCTGCGCCTATCAGGTCGTCGGCTTCGACGCCTTCAAATACTTCGGGACTGGCAAAACCAATCGCGACCAATCGCGAGGCCACTTCGGGATCCAATCCACTGATGGCATTGAGTCCTTGGACGGCTTTAGCGACCTTTTCGTCGAAGCCGACGGCCTCTTTCTCCTCCTTGCCTATGTCAAGCTTCCAGCCTAGAAGACGAGAAGTGAGCTTAGCATTGAAGCCGCGGCGTCCAATCGCGATAGAAAGGTCGTCTTCCGCCACTTCGAAGTGGATACGACGGTCGCCTTCGTTTACGTTGATGTTCTTAGGGACTGCAGGCTTGAGCGCTTCTTCGAGCAATTGGAGCGGATCTTGGTAGTAACGAATGATATCGATCTTCTCGCCGCCGAGTTCACGGACGATTGTTTTGACACGCGCACCACGGGCACCGACACATGCGCCGACTGGGTCAACCTTAGGGTCGTTGCTGTTCACTGCGATCTTCGTGCGATAGCCAGGCTCGCGAGCCATCGCTTCGATCGAAACAGTGCCATCTGCGATCTCGGTGACTTCAAGTTCAAAAAGACGACGAACGAAGTTTAGGTTAGATCGGGAAAGAATGATATCGGGACCGCGATTAGTCTGCTCGATCTTAAGTAGTAGGCATCGGATGCTCTCGCCAGGGGCATAATCTTCGCCGGGAACACGCTCGCGAGGTGGCAAGATCGCTTCGGCCTTACCGAGGTCGACTACCAAGTCGCCGCGCTCGCGGCGACGGACGATGCCAGTGACGATGTCGCCAACAGTGTCTTTATAATCATCGTAGATACGGTCTTTTTCAAACTGGCGTATGCGCTGCATGATCGCTTGGCGGGCAGTCTGCGCGGCGATACGACCGAGATAGGCCGGATCGATTTCCTTCTCGATAGTCTCACCGACTTGAACGTCCGCGTTGACTTGGCGTGCCTTCTCAACGTGGATTTCGAGATCATCATCTCCCACAGAGTCCACGACCTGTAATACAGTCCATGCCTTGAGAGAACCGGTCTTTGGATTAATCTCAACACGGATATCTTGACCCACACCGACACCCTTTTGGGCAGCGCTCGCGATCGCACTAGAGATGGCTTCGATCATGTCTGAGCGACTGATCCCCTTCTCTTTTTCCATGTATTCTAAAACTGATAGTATTTCGTGGCTCATTGGGTGCTAAAAATAAAAAAAGCAGGCATGAGGCCCGCTTTTAAAGTGTTGCTAGATTTAAAAGTGAATTTGGCAGAATATAGTGCGCTTAGCCCTTGTCAAGGTACCTGTATGGAGGAATTAGGTTCGGAGAACCGAAGCCCACTCCCTTCATTTATACTTGCAGCGATCCAACGCATGCACATCTTCCGCAGTTACTTTCGCCCTGCTAGCTGAATTCCCAGGGCTCCGCCATTCTGGCACGCCACTGAATTCATGAAAACCGTCATTGTCTATTCTGGAGGCCTCGATTCGACCGTCCTCCTCTATCACTTACGTCAGGCAGGTCATGACCTTCACGCTCTCTCTGTGGACTACGGCCAACGCCACCGTTGCGAGCTCGAGCGCGCCGCCGCGATCTGCGAAGAGCTAGACATCCCGCAGCCCGTCGCGAATCTTTCGGCGCTCCAACCACTCCTTGCTGGTAGCAGTCTAACCTCATCTGAGATCGAAGTCGCCGAAGGGCACTACACGGAAGAGAATATGAAGAGCACGGTCGTGCCGAATCGTAATATGATCTTACTCTCCGTCGCGACTGGTCATGCTCTCTCAATCAAAGCGGGGCAAATTGCCTACGCCGCCCACTCTGGTGATCACGCGATCTACCCCGACTGCCGTAGTGAATTTGCCGATGCCATGAGCAATGCAATCAGGCTCGCCGACTGGGAAAAGGTCGGACTAATCCGCCCTTTCGTCGACTGGACAAAGGCTGACATCGTGCGCCGCGGTGCCGAACTCAGCGTACCTTTTGCTAAAACATGGTCATGTTACAAGGGCGGCGACCTCCACTGCGGTCGCTGTGGCACCTGCATCGAACGCCGCGAAGCCTTTGACCTCGCCAAGGTCAAGGACCCCACCCCCTACGCCGAAAACGCCCCAAGCGTCGCAAACCTTCGCGCAAACGACTGGCGACTTTGAGCACCAGAATCTGCCTATCTCCAGTAAAGCGCCTCTCCCATCACCTAAACATCATGCTAACCTGTAGCAAAACCTACCGCGACATCCCCTTCGCTCATCGTCAACACCGGCACGACGGCCACTGCTCCCTCATACACGGCCATAACTGGGCAATCACCCTCACCTTCGCCTGCCAGAAAAGTGATGCCAACGGTTTCGTAGTCGACTTTGGTGACTTAAAATATCTCAACGCCTGGATCGCCCAAAATCTCGACCACGCCTGTCTTTTCAATGAGAGCGACCCGGAGAGCGAAGCCCTCCTTGCTCAATTTGGGCACCTCTTTAAAGCTTACATTTTACCCAACACCTCCTGTGAAGGCCTCGCGCAACATCTCCATGGAGTTTTTAACCCCATGGTGCGTGCGCAGACAGAAGATCGCGTCTGGGTCACACAAGTCGAGATCGAGGAAGATTCTAAAAACTCGGCCATCTACTCGCCGGAATAGCCGCAATCCTAGTAGTTACTATCGAGATATTTCGCCCAGAGATAACTGAAGGACCATGCAAAGTCACGCGGGCGATTACTAAGCCAATTCTTCAAATCCTCTAGATCAATCCAGCGGCCTTCGATCACTTCAATTGGGTCCAATATGAATGGCCCCTCCGACTGGCAGGTGTAGACCCAGACAAATTCGTTACCAGTCGGCTCGCAGGGGGCTTCTTTAAAGAGGCGCTTCAGATCGACAGGGTCGCGCAAGCCGAGCTCTTCAATGAGTTCTCGTCCGGTCGCTTCGTCGTAGTCCTCGCCAGTATCAACATGGCCAGAGCAGGAACTCACCCATTTGCCCGGTGCAGTAT
>OJBN01000123.1_pt1 | contig 20268 bp, 17 predicted proteins | sample 1590441 | NCBI WGS metagenome assembly OJBN01 (sample SAMN05416760, study PRJEB24817) | seawater metagenome | isolation source: Sea water | place: Canada:Atlantic | collected 2013-07 | reverse complement strand
CGAGATCCTCTCTGGTCTCGTGGGCTCGGAGATGTGTATAAGAGACAGATCAATGGAGATACCAATTAATGCAGCGTAAAAACTTTTTGCCATTGACCAAGAAGTGCCATATGAATCTTTACTAAACCCCTCGGCATACCGCTCGCCAATCAGTAATCCATTCTTAATTAAAACAACACCCTGGGTGGCAGAATCTTCAAATGATAAGTCAAACAACGTATCGATTTTGACTTGCTCAACCTGGGCATCAGCGGCCGAAATCTCTAGCCATTCCTGGCCGGGATACACCTCCAAGCCATTCGCACAAAGGTTTATCGAAGAACCTAGCGCAAAAACCCCAAAAACCAACCCACGCTTTAAAAAACTCTTCATTTCTTCCCTCAACAACTATTACTTTTATTGAGATTTAGGGTACAGCGGATACTCCCAGCTGTAAAATAAACCGGTAGTACAGAGGTTCAAATATCCTTGGTTAGTTAAGGCAATTAGAAATATCCAAAGTCGATATGATTTCAATTACTCTATAGCTTTAATCCATTACGCTTTACCAAAATGCATAGTTGAAAAAAACTATTTGCACCGCAAAGCAAAAGAGATTAAGTTAACGCTTCCAGTTCTGTCTAAAAACAAGGCACTGGATCAGCTGTACGAGGAGTGTCGTATGTGAACTTCTAGCTAAGCATGCTGGCACTAATAATAAAAAAGTTTTAACAGTAGGGGTTACACATGACAAACAACTTAGCGTCCGGCGATTACGTCGGCATGTCCTTTTGGCTAATTTCCATGGCACTCGTTGCTGCCACAGCTTTCTTCTTCCTTGAGCGTGATCGTGTCGCGGGCAAGTGGAAGACATCTTTGACAGTTTCAGGTCTGGTTACACTTATCGCAGCAGTACATTATTTCTATATGCGTGACGTATGGGTAGCAACTGGGACATCTCCAACTGAATTCCGCTATATCGACTGGCTGCTAACTGTGCCGCTGTTGATGGTTGAGTTCTACTTGATTATGTCTGCAGTAGGTAAGGTACCAGGACGTGTATTCTGGAACCTGCTAGGTGGTACTACATTAATGCTGATCTTCGGCTATATGGGTGAAACTGGCTCGATGGGTGTGGGCCTCGCGTTCGCTCTGTCAATGGCAGCATGGATTTATGTAATTTGGTACATTATGAAAGGTGAGGCTAGTCAGGTTAATGCTAGCTTGGCAAATCCTAATGTCCAAAAAGCCTACAAGACTATGACATTCCTGGTAACAGTAGGTTGGGCAATCTATCCTCTGGGTTACTTTATGGGTTACCTTGGCGGTGGAGCAGACGCTGGCACTATGAACCTGATTTACAATCTGGCCGATTTCTGGAACAAGATTGGTTTCGGTATCGTAATCTGGTCAGCTGCAGTAGCCGATTCAGAATAAGCTACTCTGTTGTAAAGATTAGAAAGGCTAGAAAGACTGAAAGGGCCAGCAATGCTGGCTCTTTCTCTCTAAACAAAATAAAAAAATAAAGTAACTAACTAAAAAGTTACGCTTAATAAGGGTACTGCTAATGTCCCCATCAAGAATAAATCAAACGCAAGCATTGCCAGTACTGGATGCCTTATACCAGCGAGAAATGCCACAGCCAGATAGCAGTTTGTTTCAGGCGGCCAGCTATCATTTTAAGAATCCAGGAAAGTCTTTTAGAGCGCAGCTCGCGCTATCTAGCGGCATAGCCCTAGGTTTAAACGAGCAAGATATTTTACATTGGGCGGCAGCTTGTGAGCTGCTGCACAACGCCTCACTGATCCATGATGATATCAGTGATGCCAGCACCCACAGACGCGGACAAGAAAGTATTCACGAGCACTTTGGTTCGGATATGGCACTCTGCCTCGGCGACTGGATGATTGCTAAAGCATTTGAGCTAGCGGCTAGAAATAGCCGCCACGGTGGTGTTCTAGCCGCCCTTCTGGCCCAAGCAATGCAAGAGACATGCACTGGTCAGATCTCCGATATTACTCAGCGCCAATGCGCGGAATTAGAGGAGTGGCAGCGAATTGCCAAAGGTAAAACGGCCCCTCTACTCATTGCCCCCATAAAGGGAGCTACCCTAGCAGCAGGCCTGAATAACAACCTCAATAGCCTAGAACGGCTTGTTGGTCTCTGTGGTCTAGCCTATCAGGGGCGCAACGATATTGACGATATTATTCCCTCAAGCCATCGTTCCAGTGATCTGGATGGCCGCAAGCCCAATTTGGTGATTAGCCTTTTTGCCCAGCAAGGTGTTGGCCGCGATGACTTTAGCCTCTGGTATCAGTCCGAAGACAATAATCAGCTAACACACTGGCAGCGCCGTATCGCCTCGAGCGATGTGATTCTACAGGCGAATCAGTCAGTGGAATACTGGCTGGTGCAGGCAGGTCAGCTGGTCAATACATTGCCCATTCAACTTCAACCAGTGGCCCATGGTTTGGTTGCGTCCGTAAAACAGAAAACAATTATTAAACGCCAAGGGCAGATCGCTTGACATCAAAAACATTTGGAGCTGGCAAGAAATTGGTAGTTATCGGAGCAGGCTTCGCCGGTATAGCAACAGCATTAAGACTTAGAGCAATTGGCTACGACGTCACATTAATGGAGCGTCTCGATAGTTTAGGCGGTCGCGCCCAGGTATTTGAGCGTGGTGGCTATCGCCACGACGCAGGCCCGACAGTTATCACTGCCCCATTCCTGTTTGATGAACTATTTGAATTGTTCGACGAAAAGCTTTCAGATCATCTCGATTTTGTTCCTCTTGATCCCTTCTATCGATTTCATTTTGCCGATGGCAGTCAATTCGATTATCGCGCCAGTATAGAAGACACATTGACCGAGATCCGGCGCTTTAACCCAGATGATGCTGACGGCTATTTGAAGCTGCTAGAGAAGTCTAAAAAAGTCTACGATGTGGGCTTTAAGCAGCTGGTTCACAGGCCCTTTACTCGGGTTTGGGATATGATTAAGCAGGTTCCAGCGCTACTGATACTCAAGTGCTATAAAACGGTATCACAGATGGTCAATAGCCATCTTAAGCACCCATTGATTCGCCAGGCATTTTCCATTCACCCCCTACTGGTTGGCGGCAACCCCTTTAAGACAACCGCTATCTACACCTTGATTCATTACCTTGAGCGTCGCTGGGGCGTGTTTTTCTGCATGGGCGGGACCGGTAAGCTGGTCGAAGAGCTGGGTGCACTTATGGCGCGCCAAGGCATCAACATTCAGTTCAATGCCGATGTCGATGAGATTATTATTGAAAATAAACGTGCCACTGGTGTGCGCCTTAGCAATAATCAGATTGTAGATGCTGATCTTGTGGTCTTTGGCGGTGACCCTGAAACCTGTTACCAACACCTGCTACCAAAGAAAAAACCAAGCCTACCAAGCATTAAGAAACAGTACAGTATGGGGCTCTATGTTCTCTACTTTGGTACCAACAAGCTGTATCCAGATGTCGCCCACCACAGCATTTGGATGGGACCTAGATTTAAACAGCTACTCTCCGAAATTTTTGACGCCAAGCATATGAGTGAAGACTTTTCTCTCTATGTACATCGCCCTACCGCCACCGATAAGAGCTTTGCACCCGAGGGCTGTGAATCATTCTATGTGCTCTGTCCAGTACCCAACCTGCAGGGTAATGTGAAATGGGAGACCGAGGGCGAGGTACTGCGCGACCGTATCGTCACCGCGCTAGAAGAGACTATACTTCCAGATCTGTCTTCAGTGATTGAAGAGGTGTTTTGGATGACCCCAGAAGATTTTGCCAGTGATTATCGCTCCATGCATGGCGCAGGGTTTTCTATCGAACCGAGATTAACCCAATCGGCCTGGTTTCGCTTTCACAACCGCGATAGCGCGATAGATAATCTCTATTTCGTTGGCGCAGGTACCCATCCGGGTGCAGGCTTGCCCGGTGTGGTCAGTTCGGCCAAAGTCGTCGAAGAATTACTCACTGGTGTTGAGGTGGGTTCGGGCGGCTAAACTATGAACAATCACAGGCCAGACTCTCTGCCGTCAGGCGAGCTACAGCCACAGCAGGTGCTGGCCCGTCACGGCAAATCCTTTTACTGGGCGAGTAAGTTTCTCGGCGCTGAACTAGCCGATCGCGCTGCCCAGCTCTACCTATTTTGTCGCTATGTAGATGATCTGGCCGATGGTGACCTACCCGACCGGCAAGAATCTCTTGAAGATATTCGTGCCCGCCTTGCCGGCAAAGATATTGCTGCTGGACCAGAAATTGAAGCCTTTATTGAATTGGCCATTAACAACAATATCCCTTTAGCCGCCGCTGCCGAACTACTCGACGGTATGCTCAGCGACCAGAATCCCACTGCAGTGGCTGACGAGGCAGAGCTGCTGCGTTACTGTCACGCCGTAGCTGGCACCGTGGGACTGATGATGTGTCGAGTACTCAAGTGCACAGAACCCCGCGCCGATAGTTTTGCGATCGATTTAGGTGTTGCCATGCAACTCACCAACATTTCCCGCGATGTGCTGGAAGATGGGAAAATAGCGCGCCGTTATCTGCCCGCCAGCTGGGCCAACTTTACCCCGGCACAGATTGCCAACGCAGAGTCCGACTGCCAGCAGCCAGTGGCAAAAGCCATCGTAAGGCTGTTAGACCTAGCGGAACAATATTACGCCAGTGCACTGCTAGGAATACGCCTATTACCCTTTCGATCAAGACTATCTATTGCCATAGCACTGCGCGTCTATCGCCAGATTGGCTGGGTACTCAGGCGCCGTAAACTAGCCTGGTGGCAGGGGCGGGTGATGGTCAGCGGCGGCGAAAAAGCCCTGCTTAGCCTGCGCAGTCTGGCGGATCTTCGGCCAAAAAAAGTACCGGCTCACCAAACTCAGTTACACCAGCATCTGCAGGGGCTAGCCGGTGTCCAGCCCAAATAAGCCAATCCCATTGGATATCGCCATTATTGGCGGTGGCAGTGCCGGCATGGCCTTGGCCACCAAACTGGATAATCTGTCGGCCACAGTGTTTGAGCCTAAAACCGCCGCCGAGCGCGATTGCAGCTGGGCACTTTGGGCACAGCCACAACAGTTAGAGGAATTTAGTCCGGCTATCAGAGGCAGCTGGGATCAATGGCGTTTAATTGATCACAGTGGCGAAATCATCCATCAGAGCAATCAATATCGTTACACCAGCCTCAGCTCGGGGCAATATTTACAACATTGCGAAGCAGGTCTGAAAGACTCGGTTAGTCTGGTCCGTGCGCCCATTGAAAGCATAGTAAGTCAGGGCAGCGGCGGACAATTTAGCGCCGATGGTCAGACCTATAGCGCTAAAACCATTTATGACAGTCGGCCACCCATATTGGACGACAATAGCCTGCGTCAGCACTTTGTGGGTTGGGAAATAAGCACCAAAGAACCGATAGAGCATGCAGATATAGCCACATTGATGGATTTTCGTGTCGACCAGTCTCGTGGCCTGCACTTTATCTATGTACTGCCCTACTCGGATCGACATTTACTCGTAGAATCGACCATGATCTCAACCCAACTTGAAGATAAAGACTGGTATCGCAAGGCTATTAGTCAATGGCTCACAGAACGCAATATTCAGATCCAGTCCAAGTTGCGTGAAGAGTATGGCGTGATCCCAATGGTGCCAGTACAGCCACAGAATGCCGATATAGCCTGTATTGGGGCCGCCGGTGGCGCCGTGCGGCTGTCCTCCGGCTATGGCTTAAGCACTATTCAGGCACAGATGGCTGTCCTAGCAGAGTCTATAGCTGCTGGGGAGTACAGAGTCCCAATGCCTTTTTCCAAACGCCTTGTTTTTATGGACAAGGTATTTAATCGCGCTCTTAATACCCAGTCAGATCATGGTGTAGAGCTATTTATGGCAACCGCCAAAACTCTGAATGCCGATCAATTTGCCCGCTTTATGCTCGGTACTGCAGGCTTGATGGAATGGGCCAAAGTCGTATTGGCAATGCCCAAGTGGCCATTTATCAAATCAGCACTTAAACAATTTTTGAGTCATGACTAGCTGGGATCTAGCCGCCATAGCGGCCGTACTCTTGATAGGCGTGCCCCATGGTGGCCTAGACGGGGCAGTGGCACGTCGTATTGGCTGGCCTAAGGGGCTCGTGGGATATATTGGCTTCCATCTCAGCTATATTGCACTGGCTGCTCTTGTAGTTTGGCTCTGGTGGCAATGGCCCGTTCCGGGGCTGGCCGGTTTTTTACTCATTTCAGCACTGCATTTTGGCAGCAGTGATATCGCTCTCACCCAGTCCGCAACAGCACAAAAAGCCAGCCATCAATGGCTCCCCCTGATTGCTCATGGAGGCTTGGTATCCATCGCCATTCCTAGCTTGCAACCCATTGCTGTTCAGCCGCTATTTACTATTTTGGTAGGTGATGTAGGCGCGGCAATGCTTATCGAGACTATTGGCATGTTGTTTTTACCCTGGCTACTGAGCTGCTTGATCTATTGTGTCTATGTAATAATTTACCCAGCTTGGCGCACTCCGTTACTCAACTTGGTTGTCTTATTGATGCTGGTGTTTTTGCTACCACCACTCACTAGCTTTGCCCTGTACTTTTGCCTCTGGCATAGCCGCAGCCACATATTGCGTATATGGTATAGCCTTAAAGACGAAAGGGAACGCAGGCAAAGTTTTATTGAGGCAATCCTCTATAGCGTGATCGCGTGGATGGCTGCACTGGTATTTTTTACACTATTCCAGGGGTCTTTATCCACAGCACTGATACAATTAACCTTTATCGGTCTTGCCGCATTGACCGTTCCCCATATGTTACTCGTCGACCTAGCCGACAAGTTAAAACAGCAGAGACTGTTGCCATGACTAATATAAGTAACCGTAAAGATGACCATATCCAACTGGCTCTGCATAAAAACCATCAGGCTCAGGCTGGCTGTGGGCTGGAGCGTCTAACCTTTGAACACATTGCGCTGCCACAGCTCGCGCTGTCTGACATAGATATAAGCAGTGAATTTCTTGGCCAGCCGGTGTCAGGACCCTTTATTATCGGCGCTATGACCGGCGGCTGTGATAATGGCGAGCATATTAACCAAAACCTGGCTGAAGCCGCTGAATATTGCCATATACCTATGGCTCTGGGATCCCAGCGTGCGGCACTGGAACAGACGCTTGCACAGAATGTTCGCCGCTGGGCACCCAAGGCAACCATATTAGGCAATCTTGGTGCCACACAGCTACAGCAATCAGGATTAGATCTTGCCAAACGCGCAGTCGATAGCGTGACGGCGGATGCCTTGGTCATCCACTTAAATCCGCTACAAGAACTTGTTCAACCAAATGGTGATCGCGACTGGAATGGGGTTTTGGAAGCGATTCAAGGCTGCGTTAGCACCCTATCTGTACCCGTAATCATCAAAGAAGTCGGTGCTGGTATCGGCCCCAGCACCGCGAAGAGGCTGGCGGATGCCGGTGTAAAGTGGATCGAAATTGCTGGTCGCGGCGGTACCAGCTGGGCTAGCATCGAGCTGGCCCGAAATAGCTCAACTAAAGAACAGCAAATTGCCGAACCTTTTATCGACTGGGGTATGGATACAGCTGATTTAATACCTAGGGTTCACTGTGCGTACCCAGAGGTTAATTTGATTGGCTCTGGTGGCGTACGCAATGGGTTGGATATCGCTAAATGTATCCGTTTGGGCGCCCAGATGACTGCCTTAGCTCAGCCTTTTTTAGCGCCAGCTTTAGAGTCTTCGCAAGCCGTCATAGAAAAGATAGAGATTATCCAGGAACAACTGCGTTTGGCAATGTTCTTAACCGGCAGTAAAGACCTTAAGGCATTGCAGTCAGCACCTCTTTTGCAACCTACTCTATGAGTTTAGCTTGGTCTATTAACTACGATAATCTTCAGCTTTAAGGAAGGTAAGAACCCTATTAGGCAACTGTCCTCTAGCAAACTAGCCCTTGCACTTAGGCCTTAAAGCCTATACTTTAGAAATTCCAGATCAGTCACATACAAGATGACCGTCTGGATTAACTATCCTAGGAGTGTAGAACGGCTACCTTCTTTAGGTAGGTCTATATACACATTAAAACTATCAGAAGAAAAATAAAGGGTGTATTAACATGAATGCTTTAAATAATCTAAAAGATGTCGTTGGATCCTTAACTGCTCTAGCTATTGCTTTGATCGCTTTTGGCGTAGCTGCAGGTGTTGTTTTTGGTGACGTTCCATTCGTAGGTGGTGTGCTAGATAACCTGCTGGGCCTTGTTACCCAACTAGGTGATAGCGGTTTAGTTGGATTGCTTGTTGCCGGTTGGTTAATGAGTGTTGCCGATTAATTAATATCTTTCGGCTAGCACTGGAAAGGGGGGCCGTGAGGCACCCCTTTTTCCCTTAAGCTATTAACTAGGTATTAATTATGAATATTCCAAATTTATTAGAAAAAACCAAAACAATACTTTGGGAGACGAGCACAATACTCGGATTAGTGCTTGCTGTATCCGTTTTAGTATCCACTTTGTTTGGACCAGATGTACCTTTCTTTGGCGGAGTACTTAACAATGTTCAAGGTGTTATTGAAGCCTTGGGATCAGAGGGACTCGGTCTAATAATTGCGATAATTATTATATTGAATGTCTGGAATAAAAAGTCAGACGTTTAAATTATTTATAAAAAGGCATCTTATAAGGTGCCTTTTTATAATTTAATTAAATCTGGTTTTAGTCTGCAGTAGCGGTGTTTCTGCTGTGTGTTATATTTAGAATTCACGGTACTAGAAGGATTGCAGCCCCTAACTAAGAGATTGCTTAAAGCCGCAGTGGTGGCTTACTCTACCCCCTTATTTCTTTCATCCTTACCCAATATCGGCTATTAATAATACGCTGTAGACAGTCGGTTTCAGGGCTGTTTAAATCACCTCCTAAACACTCTAGCAGGTACTTGGTCGTGTCCAATATTAAATGGCAAATCAACGCAGGGGTAGGTCTTATTACACTCGACCGCCCCAAGGCACTCAATGCCCTGTCACTGGATATGGTGCGTGATCTCCGCGCCCTGTTAACCAACTGGTTAACTAATCCCGATGTAGAGGCTGTGGCTATCCGCGGCTCTAACAAAGAGGGTCCCTTTGGCGCCTTTTGTGCCGGTGGTGATATCCGCTTTTTCCACGAGGCGGCCATTACCAATGATCCTGCCCTAGAAGACTTTTTTACCGAAGAATACAGCCTCAACCATTTAATCTTCACCTACCCCAAGCCCTATATCGCCTTTATGGACGGCATTGTTATGGGTGGCGGCATGGGCATCAGTCAGGGCGCTATGCTGCGTATAGTGACCGAACGCAGTAAATTAGCCATGCCAGAAACCAATATTGGCCTGTTTCCAGATGTTGGCGGTGGTCATTTTCTCAGTCGCTGTCCCGGCGCCACAGGGGAATATTTAGCTCTCACAGGGCAGTTGCTGCTGGGCGCCGAATCACTGGCAGTCGACCTAGCCGATGCAGTGATTGATAGCGCCGATATGCCAGCCATCTGGGACGCGTTAACCAATGATCCCACCACCTCTGTGACAGAGCGTATAGAGGCCTTACATCAGAATACAGAGCCCTCCGATGAGCTTGCTCCACCGCAATGGCTACACCCCAATATTGATAGCATTTTTGCCCTTGAAACCATCAACGATATAGCCGCAGCACTTGAAAATGACGGTTCAGACTGGGCCGCCCAGACATTAGATATCCTGCACAAGCGCTCACCGTTAATGCTGCATGTAGTGCTTAAACAGATACGCGTCGGCAGAGACCTCAGTCTGGCCGATGATCTGCGCATTGAGCGTGATTTAGTCCACCACTGTTTCAATACCGAGCATCTCGGGCGCTCAGGTCACAGCAGTGAAACCGTAGAGGGCATTCGCGCGCTGGCTATCGACAAAGACTACAGTCCAGTATGGAAGCCCCCACATATTGAAGACGTTACCCCCGATATGGTTGAGCCGTTCTTTGTCAGCCCCTGGACTGCTCAGAACCATCCACTGGCGGCGCTTAAGTAAGCCACAATGCATCTCCATGAAGAGCAAATAACCTGCCCCTATTGCTGGGAAAATATCACTCTGTTGGTCGATCCCTCGGAATCCCAGACCTATACAGAGGATTGTTTTGTCTGCTGCCGCCCTATACTGGTTAATACCGAAGTGACTGGCGAACATATTTCGGTGCAGGTCACTCAGGAAGATCTAGGTTTTTAATTCTGTTTATTTACCCTTTTATTTAGTATCTGATCAACCCATTACAGCCCTGGTATGATGACCGCTAATTTAATTCCGCAATGTGTAATGCACTTTAAAATAGGCAGCTAAAAATAATGGCCCTAGGCGCAACCATCTGCAAAGCAGAACTCAATATTGTCGATATGGATCGCCATTATTACCAGCAGCACAGCCTAACACTGGCGCAGCACCCTTCCGAAACCGATCAGCGGCTTATGATCCGGCTACTTGTATTCGCTCTCCATGCCAGCGAGTCACTCAGCTTTACGAAAGGCCTGAGCACAGACGACGAACCCGACTTATGGCAGAAAAGCCTTAGCGATGATATTGAGCTTTGGATTGAGCTGGGGTTGCCCAGTGAAAAGCGCCTCAAGAAAGCCTGTGGCCGATCTCAGCAGGTGATTGTTTACACCTACGGTTCAGCCGAAATGTGGTGGAAACAGATGCAATCCCAACTGGCGCGTTTTAAAAATATCAGCGTCTATCATCTGCAACCAGAAACCACTGAAATACTGCAAACTATGAAGCAGCGCAATCTCGATATACAGGTCAGTATTCAGGATCAGGAATTGACCTGTCACAGCGAAGATCAATCCCTTAGCTTCACCCCTGAAGTAAAAGTTAAAGCTGAGTAAAAAGACTAAAAATAAGCTTTGTAATTTGGCATTTCGAGAGTAATCTTGCCGAAAATTTATAGAGTCATTTTGCAATGCCCGTTAAAACTATTGTCAGCATCTGGCCGCTCTTTGCCGGCCTCTCTCTTATTGGCCTCGCCGTTGGCGTACAAGGTAGTTTGTTGGGTGTGCGCGCCGAACTTGAGGGCTTTGATGACTACCTGATTGGCTTGCTGATGTCCTGCTATTTTGCTGGTTTTTTGGCCGGCTCATTGCTCACCCCCAAAATGATTCAGCGCGTTGGGCACATACGTATTTTTGCCGCACTGTCTGCGGTTGCGTCTGTCACTATTCTTGTCCATTCCATCTATGTAAACCCCTGGGCATGGGCACTGATGAGGCTACTGACGGGCTTTGCTTTTTCAACCATCTATGTGGTTTCAGAAAGCTGGTTAAATCAAGCCTCTAACAATACCAACCGCGGGCAGATACTATCGCTTTATACAGCCATTTTGCTGGCTGGTATTTGCGCCGGACAGTTTATGCTTAATGTGGCCAACCCGAGAGAATTCACCTTATTTATTTTGATCTCAGTAATGGTAAGCGTTGCCGCCGTGCCCATCCTATTATCCGTAATCACCACCCCCGCCATTGAAGAAACCGAGCGCGTAACCATTCGCCACCTCTGGTATCGAACGCCCATGGGAGTAACAGGTATTGTTCTCTCCCAATGGGTATCGAGCATACTATTTGGTATGGGTGCGGTGTACGCCACTAAACTGGATTTCTCGGTTTATCAGGTTGCCAACTTTATGGGCGCAATGATGGCCGGTGGCATGATTTTGCAATACCCCATCGGCAAACTCTCCGATATGATTGACCGTCGCTGGGTAATGGGTTTTGCCTGTTTATTTGCCGTGGCCTTTGCCCTTATGATCAGCCGTGAATCAGAGGCCTCAATCAGGCTATATGGACTGGTCTTTGTGTTTGGCGGCTGTTCATTATCTCTGTACTCATTGGTGGTAGCACTGACCAATGATCACCTGCGCCCCGCAGAAATTGTCCCCGCCAGTGGCACCATTGTTTTGATTTCAGGACTTACCTCCATCACCGGACCCATCACCGCGGTTTTTTGGCTGCAAGTTTTTGGTCTACAAAGTTTCTTTTTATTGTTGGCAGCCTGCCTTTTACTGCTGGCAGGTATTAGCATTTGGCGGGTACTGACGATTGAAGCACTGCCAAGCGAATACAAAGTTGAGATTACCTTGCAGGCGGCAACGGCACCTGTGGGTACAGTGCTGCATGCTGAGGAAGAGGTAAACTAATAAGATGATCGCTTCAACCTAATAAAACGTAAAAAATAAAATTAATAAAAAGGTACTGACAAGTGCGCTTATTAATAACCATTGTTTTTTTAACTTTTCTCGCTGGCTGCGCCGAAAAATTTAACTCGGCCGACTATCTGCAACTCAATAAAAAATACGATGTAGTCATTGAACGTGACCATCTTGGCGTGCCCCATGTGATGGGCGAACGCGATGTAGATGCCGCCTTTGGTTTTGCCTATGCTCAGGCTGAAGATAACTGGCAGATTATTCATGACAGCGTTAGTTTTTATCGCGGCACCAATGCCGCCGAAAATGGCAGAGATGCGGCCATTATCGACTTTCTAATTAAATGGCTGGGTATTTGGGATACCATCGAAACTGACTATAACACTCAGCTCTCTGCACCTACTCGTGCCTATATTGAAGCCTTTGCCGATGGCATCAATTACTACGCAGCGCTGCATCCCGAACAAACTAATCGTAATATTTTCCCAATCAATGGCAAAGATATTGTGGCGGGCTATATGCTGCGTCATCTGCTGTTTTATGGATTTGATGCGGTACTTACCGAGATCTATGCCGAGGAGCGCCAGCGCAGTATTAGTCAGGGCCCAAGCACAGAGGCTGCGGCTAAAGGCATACAGAGCCATGGCGTAACCTTTAATGATTTACCGATAGGCTCCAATGCCTTTAGCGTATCGCCACACTTTAGTACCGATGGTGCTACCCGCTTGGCCATTAACTCCCACCAACCCACCACAGGGCCAGTGGCTTGGTATGAAGCCCATATTCAAAGTAATGAAGGGCTCAATATTATGGGCGGGCTCTTTCCCAGTAGCGTCACCATAGGTGTGGGTTTTACCGAAAATCTAGGTTGGGGAGCAACGGTTAATAAGCCAGACCTAGTAGATGTATATGTGCTTGATATAGACCCCAATGACCCGATGCGCTACAGACTCGATGGTGAGTGGAAAACACTGGAAGCGCGCGACATTGATGTGGATGTAAAAGTATTTGGGTTTATTAACTGGACCTCAACGCAAGAGGGACTCAGATCTGTGCATGGGCCCGTGCTGCGCACCGACCATGGCACCTATGCCATTCGCTACGCGGGCATGAACGAACTGCGCCAAGTGGAACAGTGGTTAGCCATGAACAAGGCACAGACCCTTGAAGACTGGCGCAATGCACTGCGCATGCAGGCCTTTGCCAGCTTTAACTTTGTCTATGCCGACCGCGAAGGCAACAGCATGTTTGTGCATAACTCACTAACCCCAAAACGTGTCGCTGGCTATGACTGGACCCAGTATCTGCCGGGCGATGATAGTAGCCTAATCTGGGACAGCTATATGGCCTTTGATGACCTGCCTCAGGTGATTAACCCCAAATCAGGCTATTTGCACAGTGCCAATCAGAGCCCCTTTCATGTGACTGCTGAGAGCGATAATCCAATCAAAGCCAACTATCGTGTTGAAGATGGCTTCCCTACCCGTATGACCAATCGAGCTGATCGTGGGCTGGAATTATTTGCCGAGCTGGGCCCGATCTCTGAGCAGGAATTCTATGCCATCAAACATGACAAAAGCTTTAGCAAAAACTCTCGATCTATGCGCTTTATCAATAAGCTCATCGCCTTAGATCTAGGTACTGCGAAACCGCTTTATCAGGACGCACAGCAGGTTATTGCCCGGTGGGATCGCAATACCAATATTGAAAACCGTGGCGCTGCTCTAAGCAGCTGTGTGATTGGCAGCGAGTGGCTAGCCGAGCAAAAAGGCTTACCAGAACCGGATGCGATGGCTGAGCTAATCCGCTGTGCCGATCTATTAATGGCCAAGACAGGCCGCTTAGACCCGCTGTGGGGTGATGTCAGTCGCCATGTGCGCGGCGAACTTAACCTGCCTGTGGGCGGAGGCCCAGATACTTTGCGGGCTATTTATGGTTTAGGAATGGAAGAGGATGGTTTTCTCACCAATGTGGCGGGCGATGGACTCTACTACTTGCTGTCATGGGATGCCGACGGTGAACAGAAAATTCGCGGTATACACCAGTATGGCGCAGCAACCCTAGATGAGACTTCACCCCATTACGCCGATCAGGCGCAAGACTATGTCGATGAAGTACTCCACGATCCGCTATTTGATGCTCAGGCTAGAGCACCACTGATAGAGCGGCGCTATAGGCCAGGACAATAGCCAGAGAAATAGCCTAGCAGTCGCCACCCTCTATGACATTAGCGCTGAATTAAAAACTCAGGAGCAGTGCCTACAGCATAGGCCGCAAGTTGATAGCGCTCTGCCTCTGAGGCCACTGCCAAATTGCTAATCATAGCTGCTCTAGTGCCTGCATTTTGAGTCTGCGCTAGCTGCCCAGCGTTAAGATAGAAGTCTAAATAGTCAACCAGCGCCGTCGCTTTGGCCGCTGCATCACCAGCAGTGCTATTCCAAATCGCCTCTAGACGGTCGTAGTTTAGACGCACTGTAAAATCCGCAATACTGTAATCTGGGTGCTCACGGGTATATGTGCTTTTGCGCACAAATCGATCGGCAATAATACGGTTAAAACTATTAAAGCTATTGAATATCTGACTCTCTGTCACTAGCTGTAATTCTGGTGACACCAGCGAATTACTGGCAATCGTACCAGTGGGCGCAAAGTCCGGTGAGAAAAAATTAAATACCGACGGTGCGCGCAGCGCAGTCTGACCTACATTTGCCAAACCAGTGCGCATCAGACTAACGCCAGAATCAAATTGATCGACATAAGCATAATTTAGCCCAGGGATATCCTCGCTTTGTGACTGCCCTAATGGAATCCTAGAAGCCGCCTCAAACAGTCGTAAATAAGATGCAAGATGCAGAACAGGCTCTTTAAACTTGCCGAAGGTGGTACTGCTGGAGACTGTGGGATTACGCGCTTCAACATCTAACAGTATCGCGCGAATAACTGCTTTAAGATCACCGGTTAGGCCAAAGGCATTGGCGACGCGCTCAATATAAGCAGGGCTGGGATTTGAGGTAACAAACCGCTGAATTAGCTTTCGGGCAATAACTGGCGCCGTGCTGCTGTGGGCCACCAAGCCATCGAGCACAGTGCCCAACTCAGCCTGCGCTGCCCCAGCATCCATAGATCCGTTGGCGCTTATCACCAATGTCTGGCCCTGGTCAGAAAATAATGTCTTCTCAGAAAAGTCATGAAAATCGGGGAAAAATTTCATCGGCGCAATCCACCGAAACTGGTAGTCATTCACACCCAGGCCACGATTAAACTTATTGTTGTCGGCACTAGCACCGGACACTTCTCGCTGGCTAAAACTAAGCCCGGTAAACACCTTAGCCATCTGCTTGATTACACTGTTGTCATAGGTCGGTATCGGCAAATTGTCGGCGCCGAGAATTACCGCACCATTTTGTTGCCGATGCACCAACCCAAATGTAAACAGCTGCATCACTTCTCGGGCAAAGTTTTCATCTGGATAGGCGCCGGTCTCTAGGTCAGCTTTTTGATTGCGCAAATGGCTGAGATAGACACCCATTATTGGGTGCAGCGTGACATCTTCCAGGGTCTGTCGATAAGTGCCAAAGGCATTCCCTGCGAGCATATCCCAGTAGTTTGGTAACCCGCGGTGGGCGTTTCGGACCACACTATTAAAATCACTGACCACTAGTATTTCGCTCAGAGCAAACGCCATACGTTGACGCAACTGGTCACGGCCATACAGGGCAATTGGCCAGAAAGAATCTTGGCGAATATTGGGTTTGTTCTCTTCACCAAACAGGGGAATAGTGGCATCCACCAATGACATCATACTGGTAGTAGGCGTCTCAAACTGTTGTTCAATCCAGTCAGAATAAACCTGAATAAAGTTGTCACCGTCAGAGTCTATCTGGCCGCGTAGTTCCTCATAAATATCCGGAGTTGGACCGAATGTAGCCTGAGTTAAGAAGCGCAGAATATCCTTATCAATCTGATCGTCAGTCAACTCAGTTTCTTCTGGTGGTTCAACGGTCGTGTCATACACCAAAGTGGCAAGTATCTCGCCACCGGGATAATTAGCAGTGTGAATATTGACAAAAAACTCACCATTGAACAGAGCATCGAGCATCTGCTGCTCTGTGACAAAAATACCGCCGGGTGCTAGATCCCAACTGTAGTTAGATAGAAATCCAGTGGATTCAATCTCCTTAACCTTGACCCCAGAAGGGGCTAAATGAACATGCTGGTCAGTTTGCACCGACCCCAAATTAGAAAAGGTATAACTCAATAGACCCGCGTCATTATCACCCTGCAACATAAAACTGAGCACCCCAGAGCCATTGGTGACCACGCCGGCTTGCGGAGTAAAGTTACCTAAAAATACACGACTATTAACACTGTCATTGATGGCATCAGTAATAGTCAGAGTCACACTTTGATCGGCGCCTAGGTTATAGCCGCTAGTATCCACAAGACTCACAATCAACGCCTCGGGTACCTCGTTAATCTCGTCATCAATAGGTCGCACCTCAATGACCCTTGAATTTTGATTAGCACCAAGCTCAAAGGAAGCGCCCACATCACCGCCATCGCTATAGGTGAGTTGATAGTCACCGGCAGACGCCGTGCCCTTAGTTATATCTGGATTATCACTAAACTCATACTCAAGGCTAACCGCGCCGTTGCCACCAGTGCGATCAATTTTAAATTTGGCTATCTGGTTACTGCTCTCAATAGCCTTGGCGTCCACTAAGGTTAGACTTACAACAATGGGCTCAGACGGCACAACGGGTGGCGTTGGTGTGCTACTTGCGCCCCCACCACCACAGCCCACCAATAATGCTGTTGTCGCAAATACCGCCGTTAACGCTTTCATGACTGTTCTCCATAAACTGGAGCACCGGCAATAAAGCCAAGGTTCTCACTAATATCAAAGGGATTAGGAAAATTGTCCAGCGTCGGAAATAGACTGCTTAAATTGGCTTCGGGAATTCCCATCCAATGAGCAGCAATGGCGGCACATTGAGAATTTGCGGTAGTGGGAATCCATCGGCCACGGCCCGTATCCAAGCCCTCATCCAACGCGAGGTTGGGATGAGACCCATAAAACTGGCCGCCATTGACCATCTCACCCATTACCATCATATGGCCACCCCAACCATGGTCGGTGCCAGACTCAACAGCATCATCACCATTGGGAGTAAATGTGCGCGCAAACTCAGACCCCACTAGGGTAAGCACCTTGTCAAAATCACCCTGCGCGGCCAGACAATCTTTAAACCCTTTTAGTGAAGCACTGACATCTGCCATTAAGGCACCATGGTCTGGCAACAGCTTTTGGTGATTATCAAAGCCGCCAACATCGACAAAATATATCGGGCGATTGTTACTGGTATTGGCACGCCCTGCGATCATCTTGGCCAGAGTTTTAAGACGTCGGGTAAGCAGGCTATTGGTGCCACCAGCAGCGTTAAAAATTCCATCGTAGTCCACACCACTAGACTCAGCCTCCTGAAAAGCATTTTCAATAATAGCTTCAGCCAATCGCGCAGAGTCAAAGGTATCAGTGTATTTTTGGGCCATTAAATGTGCAGACGAGTCGATTGATTGCATCGACGACTCAACCATATCCCGACGATACCCAGTAAAACTATACAGCGGCGTAACACCATCATTACCCAGCGTGTAAGTGTTAATGAGACTGTCACGGCTCACCTGAAAAGAATTGAGACCTGCCACAGAAACCAGTGGTGACACCTGCGCATCCGTATTGTACGGCGCCAATATCTCAGCCATGCGGCCGCCCCAACCAAAGGTAAAGGGATTTGTCGGTTCGCTTTGTAATTGCCGCTCCTGATCAGTATGAGAAAATAGCTGCGGAGGCAGAGCAACAGTGTCAGCAAAATACTGTTCACGGGATGTTGGCTCAACGAGGTTGCCAGTATTACAGATAACCGCAAGATCCTGGTTATTGAATAACTCAGCCAGTGCCGAGCAAGATGGATGCATGGCAAAGTCGGAAGAATCTGTACCCTCATGAACTGATGCAAGCGTTATTAGATTAAGGCTGTGCAAGCCCTCCTGAGGTAAGGCCACAATACCGCGGCCAAGCTCATAGTTACTGCGCAAGGTGCCAGACCCTGTGGGCACAATCATGTTAAAGGAGTCGTTGCCCCCAGACAGCACCAAAAAAACCAATGCCTTATAATCATTGGGGTCACCTGGGTCAGCCAAAGCATCACTGGCACTGAGCAAGCCCAACATACCCACTGAATTGGCAGCTACCGCAGTTATTAATGAATAATGAGACGACCGTTTTAGAAATTTACGACGTGAAATTCCATTGCTGTGTTTCACAAAACCTCTCCAATTTCATACCTATTATTTTTTATTTTCAGCCAATAACGCACAAACCCTATTTTGGTTGATACTGTGATGCATAATACTCTATTTATTGAGCGTATTTGTCATCGCCCCTAGACACTTGCAATTGCCTGCCCAGACCATGAAAATAGACGCCTGTGCAGTCGCGTCCCCACCCAAACCAAGAGTCCGTTATGTCTATTCAGTGGTATCCCGGCCATATGCACAAGGCCAGCAAGGAGATGATCGAGACATTACCTCTGGTCAATGTCGTTGTCGAAGTCCTAGATGCACGCATTCCCTATAGCAGCTCAAACCCCTTTATCGGCGACCTGTGTACCGAAAAGCCCTGCATTAAATTGCTCAATAAATGTGATCTAGCCGAGCCAGAAAATACCAAGCTATGGCAGGACTATTTTGAACTGCAAAGCAATACCAAAACCATGGCGCTGGACTTACAGCACCATGACCCCAGCAAACAGATTATCGATCTCATTAATAAACTGTCTCCACAAAAAGAGGGCCGCAATACGCTAGTCATGGTGACAGGCATTCCTAATGTCGGAAAGTCTTCGTTGATTAACTGTTTGGCCGGCAAACATATCGCCAAGACCGGTAACGAACCTGCAGTAACCAAAGGTCAGCAGCGCATCAACTTACGCAATGGCATTATGCTATTGGATACGCCCGGTATACTCTGGCCCAAAATCGATAACCCCAATGGCACCTATCGTCTCGCCACTACTGGTGCGATTAAAGATACGGCAATGACCTACGAAGATGTCGCCTTTTTTGCTGCCGAATTTTTACTGGCCAATTATTCAGATCGCCTTGAGGAACGCTTTAAATTCGACCAACTACCACGTTCTGAAATTGAGCTGCTAGAAATTATTGGTGCCCAACGTGGCTGTTTACGTGCAGGTGGAAAAGTCGATTTAGAACGCGTCTCAACCATCTTTATCAATGAGCTACGCGCAGGCATTTTAGGCCCCGTAAGTTACGAGACCCCCGCCGTGATCGAAGAAGAAATGAAACAGGTGGCCATTCTTATCGCTGAAAAAGCCGCGCGAGAAAAAATACGTTTGGAGAAAGCCGCAGAGAGGCGTAGAAAAGCCAAGGCCAATAGAAATTAAAGCTATACCGATTGCCCCGCTGCATACCCAGATGCCCATGCCCACTGGAAGTTATAACCCCCCAAGTGACCAGTAACATCCATCACCTCACCCACAAAAAATAATCCAGGCTGGGTTTTACACTCCATGGTTTTGGATGAGAGATGATCAGTATTCACGCCACAGAGTGTTACCTCGGCAGTACGATAACCCTCTGTGCCAGACGGCTTAAGCTGCCAATCCGATAAATGGCTGGCAACATCAAATAACGCTGCATCGGGAATTTCTGCCATGGGTTTTTCTGCATGATCTTGCCAATATAAATTCTGTAATTCCAAAACCAAGCTTTTTGAAAGCTGTTGTGACAATAGATTACGCAGTAAAGATTTAGCGCTATTATTTTTGTACCCTAGAAGTAAATCGCGAGCATCCATATCCGGTAGCAGGTTTACAGCAATAGTTTGCCCAGGCTGCCAATAGCTTGAAAGCTGCAGTGCCGCTGGTCCACTAATACCACGATGAGTAAAGAGCAAATTTTCGCGAAAGCTAGTAGCATTAACAGACATAGAAACATCTGTCTCTTATACACATCTGACGCTGCCGACGAGCGATCTAGTGTAG
>OJBN01000118.1_pt1 | contig 20662 bp, 18 predicted proteins | sample 1590441 | NCBI WGS metagenome assembly OJBN01 (sample SAMN05416760, study PRJEB24817) | seawater metagenome | isolation source: Sea water | place: Canada:Atlantic | collected 2013-07 | reverse complement strand
CGAGATCCTCTCTGGTCTCGTGGGCTCGGAGATGTGTATAAGAGACAGGGACAAACGATTGAAAACCCGTGTAGCGATTGTCGCGGTGAAGGACGCGTAATGGATAGCAGCTCCGTCAAGGTGCGCATCCCCGCAGGCGTCTCCACTGGTTCGAAACTCCGCTCTGCAGGTAAGGGCGAAGCCGGTCAGATGGGCGGTCAGTCAGGTGATCTTTACATAATGATTCACGTCAAAGAACACGAGCTCTTCGAACGTCACGATAGCGATCTCTTCTGCGAAGTCCCGATCAAGTTCACTCTCGCAGCACTCGGCGGTTCAATTAATGTGCCCACCTTATTCGGCAAAGGCTCGCTCAAGATTCCTGCAGGCACTCAGACAGGCACTACTTTCCGCCTCAAGGGACAAGGCATCCCCGCCTTACGAGGCGGCCGCAAGGGAGACCTGCTCATCCGCGTGCAAGTAGAGGTGCCGACTAAGCTGACTAGCGAACAAACTGCCAAACTCGAAGACTACGCGGAGGCCTGCGGTGACCCCGCCAACCCTGTCGGTGAGTCCTTCGCCGAAAAAGCCAAAAAGTTTTTCCGTTAGTATTTTAACTAATCTCTTTTATCTTTCGTCATTTTAAATGTCCTATCCAATTGTCATTCTAGGCTCCGGTCGCGGTACAAATGCAGAGGCGCTCCTCAAGTCTGAGTCGAAAAAGAAGCTCGGTGCGGCCAAGGTTGCCGCATTGATCAGCGACCATGAGGATGCTGGTATTCTCGCGCTTGGGCAAAAATACAAAGTGCCCGCGATCTTCCTCGACCCTGGCCGCAAGGGCGCTCGCATGACCGACGATGCGGAGCGTGCCTACATCGAGCGCATCCAAAGCTTTTCGCCAAAGCTGATCGTGCTCGCAGGCTTCATGCGGATAATTAAGCGCCCCTTCATTGAAGCCTTTGAAGGACGCATGATCAACTTGCACCCGAGCCTGCTACCCAGCTTCCCTGGTATAAGCGGCATCCAACAAGCCTACGAATACGGTGTGAAAATAACAGGGTGCACAACACATTGGGTCACTCCGGAACTCGATGCGGGACCTATCATCGATCAAAGAGTAGTGCCCATCGAAGACTCGGATACACTTGAAGTTTTAACCAAGAAAGTCCATATCGCCGAACACGCCCTATTACCCGATGTCGTCACCCGCCTAAGCAAAGGCATACTATCCGCGCCCTAGCCATCGCTTAGAGTCCCACAAAATACCTTTCATAAGCAGATGAGTAATCAAGTCGAACTCCGCGGCGGCATTCCTGACGAAATGGCCGACACTCTCGAGGACTATTTCTGCGAGACTGAATCCCAATGCTGGGGTATCATGCAAAAAGAGATTGCCGATCCTTATGAACTCTTTGGGATCTTCCCCGATGAAGCTACGGCGAGCGCCGCACTCGCAGTGTTGCGTATGGATTTTAAAAGTCTACCCGCAGATTTTGAGCTGTCCGAGATCGTAGATGCCGACTGGCAAAACGCCTACAAAGAGTTCGTCAAGCCATGGAGCGACCGCCAACTGCACTGGATCCCACTTTGGGAACGTGAAAATCTTACGGCACCCAAAGGCAGTGCAGTCGTCTATCTTGACGCTGGCATGGCCTTTGGCACAGGTGCGCACGAAACCACTCGCCTCTGCGCTCGCCGTCTACTCGACTACCGTGAAGCACACCCCGACGCGCTTGAAACGCACGACCTGATCGATGCTGGCTGCGGCTCGGGGGTGCTCGCACTTTCGGCATCTGCACTGAATTTTCAAAGAGTATACGGCTTCGATTTTGACCCCGAAGCGATCACGGTCTGCCATAGCAACTCAGTTGAGAACGCACACCTCGCTAAACCCGAGTTCGTGGTCGCCGACTTGGAAAAAGGCTTTGCCGGAGACCGCCAAGGCGATCTCGTTTTGGCCAACATCCAGACCGATGTGCTCATCCCCCACTGCGACCCCCTCATCAAGGGCGTCAAAGCTGGCGGCACACTCGCTCTAAGCGGCATCTTGACCAAAGAATTGGATCAAGTGAGGACGCATTTCGCAGAGCAATTTTCCACGCTGCGACCTGAAGCGAAAATCGCTATCGACAGTCGCAAGGACGGCGAATGGGGCGACTTGCTATTTACTTTGTCATAAGGACTAGAGCCCTGCTTTTAGACGGTCTCGCAAGCAGCCCGACGAATGGCGGAACTTCAATGTAACAGTACGATTCCGTGCTTGCGGAACAAAAGAAGACTATCACATACTGTAATACATGCAAAGTATTGGGGAACGACTAGAAGAAGCACGTAAGCGCAAGGGTATCTCTCTGCGCGAAGCGGCTGAGGCGACTAAGATCCGGAGCGACTTCCTTGGGTATATCGAACAGAACAAGATGGATTTCGATCTGCCAGAGATCTACAAGCGCGGATTCCTTAAAAACTATGCCCGCTATCTAAAGTTGGACCACGATAAGATCATGACCGACTACAACGCTCAGCAACTGAGCAAATCTCGCCTTGGCAAAAAAGGTGGCTCTGAGTGGTTTGGCCAAATGGAGGTCGAGAAAACCACAAGCCAAGAATCGCTCGATCATTCAGATTCCGAAGAGCACCCATCCTATGGGCGAATTACGGCCAAACCAGCCCGACCTGAAGCAGTCGAAACCAATGAAGATGGGGACGAAACAGACAAAACATTTTACATGAAGATCGGTTTGGTCTTTGTCGGCACACTCGCTCTTGTCTTTGTCGTATTTGGCCTAATCTGGGCAATCCTCGGAAGCAGTCCGGACGACACGATTGAAAGCCCTGAGCTAAGCGACAATACCGAGATTGCTCAGCCAGCAGATCCCGCGCTTACAGTTGTAGATTTGAAAAGCATCACTCTATCGGCCAATGGCGGTAGAGTGTATGTTGCTGTGACACAAAAGAACGATGGATCGAGTATCTATCGAGGCGCGATCGAAGTCGACAGTCCTTTGACCCTCGATAAAAGTGGGCCTGTGGAGATTGAATTTGATCGAGGAGAACACCTAGTCATCAAAGCAGGCGACGGACTCTTCCGTCCCAGAGCCTCAGGCGCGTCTCAAATTACCATCGAGTAACTTTGCGCACAGCCTCGTTTGCTCGCCAAGCGCCCGAATCTACTCAGTGCGTAAGATGGCGCTTCCTGGAAGGCCGACGCATCACACACGAACTAACGGATCAAGGATTTGTAGTCGTCAAAGTGGCCCGTGAAACCACCGGGGACACCCTTATTGATCACCGCGACCGCGTCGTGCGAGTGCAAGGATTCCAAGTGGGCGCAGGCAACTTGAAAATCAACAATCTTTGGTTCATCGTCGAGTTGCTCGTAGAGCAGGCGGGCGGCGTCTTCAACAAATTTGGTGAAGGCGCCATTCATCTCAGCGAAGGCTTGCTCATCCTCGCGCTTTACCATGACTTGCGTCTCAGTCTGCAAGGCTTCAAGGCAAAGTTCTTGCAAGCGTTCGACACTCAGGTGCTGGCCTTCGGCCACCTCGACGCTGACACGAGCCGTACTGCGCTGCGAGTGAGGGATGCCATAGACATCACGGGTTCCACGGGCGTGCTCAGATAGCTCCGAAGAGCAAGGGCACGCAGATGAATAGATGAAATCAAAATGGATGTATTTCCTAAAACGGTTGATTCCGTCGACGCGGCCCTCGTAGGCGGAGCGATAATATTGCCAGCCCTCTAGACCACTGCGCAGGCTAGGCTTGAGAATGGGATACTCGAAGGAAAGCTTCAGTTGGGCACGGTGCGCGTTAATCTCTTCCTTATACTGCAAAAGAATTTCGTTGAGCAGATCGGGAGTGAAAATTCGCTCTTGGTAGGTGTAAAAGACGCGCATGATACGCGACATATTAATTCCCTTCTGGTTCGCTTCGAGCGAGACAGTGCCCGTGACAGAGGTTTCCAGCGTCAGAGTGTCTGAGCTTGGTGTGATATAGCTAAGCGGGAGACGGAAGTTTGAAATCCCAACCTTGAGAATGGGCACGTTGGCGCCGAAGATCTGCTGTGAGTCCGCATTTTGCATATCGGGCAGCGCAGCGCGATACTCGTCATTTAGGACGAAGTCGCTGTCGTAGACCTTGCTCAGCTTAGGCGCGGAAGCGCTAGACTGATTGGGCGATGTGGGACTGGATTCGGATTTCATATCAGTAAAAATCGTGTCACTTGCGTGATAAATACGACCTTAATATGCCGGAGGACGAGCAAAGCGCAAGCTCGCGTCGGCATTCAAATGAGCGTAGAAGCCAATGTACGAATTTGCCCTGTGGCAAGTGCGTAAAAAGGCTTTGCCGCGAGCTACAGTATCGCTCAACTTCCACGCAATGTCCGTCGAATTTCAGATTTTAGGCTCCAGCAGCGGGGGAAATTGTGCACTCTTACAGACGGGGCAAACGAAGGTGCTGGTCGATGTCGGGTTTTCGGCCAAACGCATCGGTTGTTTACTCGAATCGGTTGGCGAGTCGCTCGACGCCATCGATGCGGTCTTTCTTACTCACGAACACAGCGATCACGCCCAGGGCATTCGCGGCCTCGCCAAACGAGCCGATTTGCCCGTATTTGCTAATCGTGACACGGCTGATGCGGTGCAGGCCAAGGCCTCTAAGCCCGTCAACTGGAAAGTATTCCAAACCGGCACCGACTTTACCTTTCGCGACCTCAAGGTACGTTCTTTCGCCCTCCCTCACGATGCCTATGATCCCGTCGGCTTCACATTCAACTGGGGCGAAGAAGGCGATCTGTTCACCCCACCGCGCAGCCTAGCATGGGTCACCGACCTAGGTTACGTGCCGGAGCACGTAAAAGAACACATCCGCCACGTCCAGACACTTGTAATCGAAGCAAATTACGACGAAGAACTGCTCGAGCGCGACGAGCGGCGGCCTTGGTCAACAAAACAGCGGATTCGTGGCCGACACGGACATCTTTCCAATAATGCTGCCTTCGATCTGGTTGCAGAACTCTCCCAAAAAAGCCTCCTCGAGAAAGTGTATTTAGCCCACCTCAGTAAGGATTGTAATAATGCCCACTTAGTGCGTGATAAATTTGCCTCGCTCAGTAGAAATCTATCTATAGAAGTGATCGATCCTTAGGGAAGCACTTACTCTTGCTACGCCAACAAACTCAACTCCTAGGATTCCCAGATGATCCAAGATGAAACCATATACACAAAAAACTAAAATTATTTTCACGGTCGGTCCCGCGACGCAGGACGAGGCGACTCTCGAAAAATTAATCAAAACTGGCGTCGACATCTGCCGAATTAATATGGCACACGCCGACCACACATGGTCACGGGAGATTATCCAGCGAGTCCGTAAGGTCTGTGATAAAGTCGGTCGGCACATCGCGATTATGATGGATGTGAAGGGCCCAGAAATACGAACAGGCGATGTCCCCGAAACTTTTGAGCTGGAACAAGACGAAATCTTTGAATTCACGAGTGCCGAAGGCATTGGCGGCGTCACCGAGGAGGGCATCCGCCGCGTGGACGTCAACTACCCAGGTTTTTCCAAAGACATTAACGAGGGCGACACAATTCTCGTCGACAGCGGCCTGATCCGCTTGCGAGTGCTCCGTATTGAAGGTACCCGCGTCCGCTGCCAAGTGCTCATCCCCGGCCCTATGGGTAACCGCCGTCACATTAATTTACCCGGCATACGAGTGAATCTGCCCGCCCTGACTAAAAAAGACCAAGGCGACGTTGATGTCGGGATTGCCGAAGGGATCGAATTCTTTGCGCTTTCTTTTGTGCGCGAACCCAAGGATCTAGAAGAATTTCACACCTACCTTGAAGGCCATGGCTCAGACGCTAAGATCATAGCCAAGATTGAGGATCAACAAGCGATCACTAACCTAGATGGTATCATTAAGGCTTCCGATGGGCTGATGGTCGCTCGAGGTGACCTAGGGATTGAGTGCCCTTTCGAGGACCTTCCCATCATCCAAGCTCGAGCCGTCAACAGCTGCATCCAAGGCACAAAGCCAGTCATCGTAGCGACACACATGCTGGAATCGATGATCGAATCCCCCATCCCGACTCGCGCCGAGGTCACCGACATCGCCAATGCAATCCGTGAACAAGCTGACTGTGTGATGCTCTCAGGCGAAACTACTGTAGGTAAATATCCGGTTGAATGCGTCGAGACCATACAACGTATCGCTAAGCGTATCGAAGAAGAAGATAAACAAGTGCAACGCAAAGACCTGATCTTACACCTGCCACGCTCAAAGATGTTGCGCTCAGCCGCCTATCTAGCCTCCGACTTGGAAGGTTCTCTAGTTGTCTTTACTCGTCGCGGGATTTTTGCTCAAAAGCTCTCCTCTCTTCGCCCGAATGTGCCCATTTACGCTTTTACTGACAATCCTGTTCTCTTTAAGCAGCTCCTAATCATGCGCGGAGTGGAGCCGTTCTTTATGGAATTTGACCACGGCCACGAAACCACGATCCAGCATGCCTTCAGTCGCCTAAAAAGCCAAGGCTGGAGCAAGGAAGGCGACCCCATCGTGGTCATTACAAAGATGTATGCAGGTGAAAAGTTGATCGACAGCACCCAGATCCGTGCGATTGACTAAACAATTACCCTATATAATTCAATTACACCGACCATGGAAAAGATAAAATCCCTACTCCTCCCGCTTGCACTCGTATTTGCTGCGATCGCTGTCTTCGAATTTGGCGCCCGCTATGGCGCGACAAACATGCGAGCCTACGCCATCGCAAGTGAATTGAAGTTCCCGCTCTCTATCTATGCACAAGCCGAAGCCAATATGGACAACAGCTCCAAAGAGCACTTTACCATGTTGATCGATAAGGGCATTGCGGCTGGCGCCATGCATCGTCGAATTTGGTATCTCGAGCGAGATGCTCAAGATGCGCTCGATAGCTTACTCAGCTACGCTCTACAAGTTCGTGGCGACGCCGTCGCTGAGCGCTTCGCTTCCATGGAAGCGAGCGAAGACATGCCTGCGCTCAATGAAACCAAGCTCGCGGAGATTCGCGAAGCCTTAGCCGAAGCAAAGTCCGACCTGGTCGACAAAGCCCCGAAAGTCGTCGAGCAGGAAGCAGAATAACCCCAGCAAGGGTGCGACTTCTCGTGCCCAAGACTATTTATGAGCGCTGCTTAGGCCGATATAGGCCGAACAAGAGTGACGTCAGGGCCAATCCACCCGACAGCGCCACAAACCAGTCACCATGACGAGTATAGTAGCTCTGCTGGCGCGACCACTCTCTAAATTGAAAGATTGTGTAGGCGCCTCCACCCCGAAAGTAGACCGTGCCCTCGGCGTCAACGAGTAGATCGCGCACTGTTCCGTAGCTATCAATCCAGCCACTCCAGCCGCCATTGCCTGCTCGCATGACTGGGCGACGGTTCTCCACGGCCCGTAAGACAGAGTGCGCGGCATGTTGCTCCGCACCGCCCTCTTCGCCGTACCAAGCGTTGTTGGTCGCGACAAAAAATAGATCGGCGCCACCGCGAGCGCTCTCGCGGGCTAAGTTTGAAAAAACATCTTCGTAGCAAATTAAAGAGCCAATCCGGTAAACTGATCCGCCGACCGTGAGATTCATTAGACCCACTTTATCCCCGGGGATGAAACGACCACCGACGGGCACAAACTTATCAATAAAGCTCAGCATGGGCGGCACATATTCACCGAAGGGCACAAGCTCTCGCTTTGTATAGAAGTCCGATGATAGTCCTGCGCCTGGCTCCACTAGAAAAACTCCATTACGCCATTCTTTAGTCACTCGATCTTCGGCCAGATTGCCCATCAAAATTGGTTTTTCTATTTCATTAACTAGCCGCTCGACCCGCACCTGCATCTGCGGCGTTCCCATGACTGGCCACGGCGTTGCCGCTTCTGGCCAGAGGATTACATCACTCCCTAAGCTCGAAACCAGGCGCGTTTGGCGCTCAAGGATCTCTAGATTCTCGAGCTCTCGATCCATATCCCATTTCAATTCGGGTTTAATGTAAGGCTGAACGACAGCAGCGGTAAACATCCTCTCTGCCGAATCTGGATGCGGTAGCACCGAGAAGAAGATATAGATACAGAACCCCAGTGCCCCCATCCCAACATAAAGATCCGGGCTGAACCAACTCATCCACCGTTTGTGCTCTCGCCGCACAAAGCGATGCCGTAAGGTCTGCGCCACGCAGAGATTAAAAAAAATTAAAAGAAAAGAAACGCCGTAAGCCCCCGACCAAGCCGCGATTTGCAAAACTACTGGACGTTCCCACTGGCTCAGTGCCAAAGGCGCCCAAGGAAAGCCCCAGAGCAACCAAGTGCGCGACCACTCTACTACAACCCATGCCCCCGCGATCCCGGCAAAACCAAGAATGCGTAAGAAAATATTTCGCGTGGCTAATTGCGGCAGGATGCACTTAGCAAAAAATAACCATGTCGCAGAAATCACTGCCAAAATACCGCTTAAGACAATAGTGCCAAACCAAGTCACATGCCTGAGCCAAATCAAGATCACAAACCAACTAACCCAAGCCGTGCCAATCGCTACCAACCAGAAAATGCGCCAAGTCGGCTTTGTGTAAAACCACAGAAGCAATGGCACGAAGGCAATGTAAGCCGCCTCTGCAAAATCAAAAGGCGGAATAGAAAGTATCCAGAATAGAGCTGACAATAAACCAGCCATGAGTCCCCAGCATTTGGAATAACTTAGAGTCCCACCTTCGGGTGGCTTCGATTCCAGACCGCCCAAAGGCGGAACTCCAAACTCTCCTGCAGATGATTGCTTCATATTGAATCTATTCAACATACCTAATCAACTCTTGCGCTTTACCTCGCCACCTGGAAGCCCGCGCGTTCGGGATATTGCTCGATGAATTCCAGGAAAATATCTTTCGCAACTGGCCCAGCGGTAGAGCCACCATGGTAGCTGTCGAGAGAACTCGTACCTTCAACCATCACGGCGACCGCGATCTGCGGATTCTCGACTGGGGCGAAGCCAACGAACCATGCTAGATTGACTTCCTTACCATGTGCACGGAAGTCGGCCGTGCCTGTCTTACCAGCGATGCGGAGGCCGTCAATCTGCACGAGGCGCCCCGTGCCGCCATCGCCAACGACGCGCTCCATTCCTTCCCAGAGCTCGGCTCTTTGTTTGCGTGTTAGCCCGACAGGCTCGCCACCGTGATTGACCTGCTGCGCCTTTGCGTAGCTTAATGCACGCAGAGTAGGCTGGGTGCGTGTTTCGTCACGAGCTATGGATGCGATAAAGGTCGCCATCTGCAGGGGGGTTACGAGAAGAAATCCTTGGCCGATTGAGGTATTGGCCGTATCACCGGGCACCCAACCATCGCCTACACGCTCGCGCTTCCACTCCTTACTTGGCACAACGAGTCGTCCAGTCTCATAGGGCACTTCGATCCCTGTTCTCTCAGCAAATCCGAAGCGCTCCGCCTCTGCGCTGAGCACGTCGATGCCCATACGTAGACCTTCGGCATAATAAAAAATATTGCAGCTGCCCTCGATCGCGGCGGCCTCATCGACAACCCCGTGCCCATAGCGGGCATGGCAGTGGTAGATTCGATTGCCTATTCTAAAAACGCCTTGGCAATCATGCTCAGTCTGTAGAGTAATCGTTCCGTGTCGCATGCCTGCGATCGACGTGAGCAATTTAAAAGTCGAGCCGGGCGGATAGGAAAGTTGTAGCGTGCGATTAAGCCAGGCGCCGCGATCGTTAATTTCACCGAAAGTTTTTCGCGGGATGTAGGGACTCAAGCCATTAAGGTCGTAGCTTGGGTGACTGGCAATAGCGAGCACCTCGCCCGTGCGCACATCGAGGGCAATCGCCGCACCCGTGCGCTCTCCCAACGCCGTCTCGGCGGCTATCTGCAAATCAATGTCAATACTTGTGATTAGGTTCTCTCCCTGTTTCGGCGTCACACCATCGAGCAGACTGTCTTGAAACCCGAGTGGATCGACGCGCCATATCTCGGTGCCAGTTTCTCCCGATAGGAGGTCATCGAAGTAATATTCTAGGCCGGTCTTCCCGATTTTAGTTTTAAAGGTGTAGGTCTTAATCCCGTCACTAGGGATTGCATCTGGGTCGGGATTCACCTTTTGCACATAACCAAGAGTATGCGCAGCGGCCACGCCGTAGGGATAATAGCGTGCGGTGTCGGTATGAATCTGAATAGGCGATTGAACCGGCACCTGCTCAATCAAGCGAGCGTATTCATCGGGCTTGAGGTCAGAAACCAAGGGTAGCGGCAGAAGAAGTTGCTCATTAAAGTGGCGGATGATCGCACGGGTGGAGACGGTGTCATCACGGCCAGTGATTAGGTTAATCTGATCGATGTAGCGCTGAATCACATTCTGGCGCGCGACCCATTGAAGTTCGTTGTAATCGGGCGTCAGCTGTGAGTCCTCGCGTTCTTCTAAGGGCTTCAACTGGTAAGCTTCTTTCAGCGCCGCACGTTCCGCCCGGATGATCTTCGAGTATTCTGCGCGAAACTCACGGCGAAGGTCGTCCAGGTAAACGACTGCGGAGTAATGCGCCCGGTTACCAACGAGAAGATTACCCTTACGATCGTAAATATCACCGCGAGGGCCTGGCTTGAGAATCCGGCGTTCGGTCTGGCGCTTTTCAATCTCTTCGTATTTTTGTGCTGCGATGAGCTGACGCCAACCGAGCCCAAGAACAAGAGTGACGGTGGCCGCCATGACGATCCAAAAGAAGAAAATAATGCGTGGATTTTCGCCACGATGGACATCATAACCACTCATAGAATCGGCAAGTCTTCCGGCTCAGGTTCGAGCCGACAGAGCGCGAATAGCATGCGCTCAAAGTTGAAAAACCAAGGAGCCACGATTAGTAAGACAAGGTGCGATGCCAAGCTGGTAACGAGCACTTGCAGCCAAAAGCCTAGGCTGGTGATATACGCGGATCCCATTGCTATTGTTACTAAAAGGATGCAAAAAAAATTCACCCCATGAGCTAAAACGGTAAGGTGATAATTGGACTCGGCTCGAAAACGAATACGCATTTGAAAAGTAAACGCGCCTGCGAAGAGAAAGCCCACGGTAAATAAGCCAAAGCCAGAGGGCAGTGCGGCGTCGACCCACAAGCCTGTGAGTAATGTGCAGATAAAGTAAGATTGGTGCCGCAAGTAGAGCACAGGGAAAACCAACATAGGACCTAGCATGAGGAGATAGATCGACCAGCCCACGAGGGCCGAATTGACAAGCATCGTCAGATAAATGAGGAGCGCGTTGGCTCCGAAAAGGAGGATAGCGCGCGGATCAAGGAACATCGTTTTGAAGGTCGATGGGATAGAGCGGAATAAGGACCGCCACTTCGTGTAAGCTGAGTAATCGGGCGTCGAGCTCTACTTCGCCTGCTTGAAAGATACCCGTGTTACCCGGCTCAAGCCAGGAGACACGCCCAACCATCAAGCCAGGGGGAAATGTGCCGCCTAAGCGAGTCGAGACGAGTTTGAGCGGTATTTGTGTGCTGGCGACTACATCCTGCGGGGCGTCACGCACGGTGCCAAGCGGATCGCCAAAACCACTTTGAGGCAGCCCTTGGTAAACAACAGGCCGCACGTCGCCTTCAAAATTAGCCGCCATACGAAAGTTAGGACTTGTGACGAGCTCGACGCGGCTAGTGAAGGCACTCACTTCGACGACCCGCCCAACGACGCCGCCTGAGAAGACAACTGCAGCACCGACTGGGATGTCGAAGTCTTTACCCTTACGAATCACAATCTGCTGCCACCAGGCGTTTAAATCACGTCGCACGACGCGGGCGACTTCGTAGCGAAACTCGCGGCGACTCGGCAAATTTAGAATAGCTTCAAGGCGCTGGATCTCGTTTTCGAGCGTCTCTTTGCGCTGTGAGTTGAATTGGTAAAGCGACTTCGAACGTGCCACTTCCTTACCCGCTTCAATTAGCTCGACTTTCGAATGACTGCGCCGCGCCCAGAAATTTTCGAGGTCGTCAAGATAAGAGGTGGCCACCCAGGCAGGCGCTTGAAACTCCGAAAAACTAGCTTCGAGAAAAGACTTAAGCGTCGTAGGAATAATCCACCACGCAAACAGAAAGGCGCCTAAGGCGACAAGTGGTTTGATCCTATCGAGGCGGAGTTTCGCCACGTCGCTCGCTATTTAGGGTTTCCCGTAAGGTCTTTCAGCAGAAAGGCTAGCTCGTTTAAGACTAACCCAGTTCCGTTGGCGACAGCACTGAGCGGATCGTCTGCGATGACAACGGGCAAGCCTGTCGCATCGCTGAGTTGCTGGTCGAGCCCCTTGATCATGGCACCACCTCCTGCAAGGAAGAAGCCGCGATCCACCAAATCAGCGGAAAGTTCAGGGGGACAATTCTCTAGCGCGTTACGCACGAGATCGACTATCGAATCGATAGTGTCGGAAAGTGCGTCGCGTATTTCTTGCGAAGTAATGGTGATCGTCTTAGGCAAACCTGCGACGGAGTCACGCCCGCGCACTTCCATGGAAATTTCCTCCTCGAGAGGGAAGGCCGACCCGACCCGGATCTTAATCTCTTCGGCCGTGCGCTCCCCGATCATCAAGTTGTAGGCGCGCTTCATATAATTGACGATCGCGCTATCAATTTTGTCGCCACCGACACGAACACTCTTGGTGTAAACCACACCTGCGAGTGAGATGATGGCGACTTCAGTCGTGCCCCCACCGATATCGACGATCATGTTCGCCGACGGTTCGTCGATCGGTAGACCAACTCCAATTGCAGCGGCCATAGGCTCTTCAATCAAAACGACATCGCGTGCACCTGCGCGGATGGCAGAATCTTTGACAGCACGACGCTCCACCTCTGTAATGCCGGAAGGAACCGCCACAACAATGCGGGGGGCAACAAAAGTTTTTTTCCGATTCACCTTATTGATGAAGTAACGGAGCATGGCCTCAGTAATCTCAAAATCGGCGATTACACCATCCTTCATCGGGCGGATGGCGGTGATGTTACCGGGCGTGCGTCCGAGCATTTTTTTCGCCTCGGAACCAACGGCACAGACCTTCTTAGTCGACGAGTAGATAGCCACCACACTGGGCTCACGCAAGACAATGCCCTTCTCTTTAGCAAAAACTAAAGTGTTGGCTGTGCCGAGGTCGATGCCGATGTCGTTTGAGAGAAGTCCGAACACAATGTGATAATGTTAAAAGCGCTAAGCTAGCTGATCAAGAAATATAGAGTTTTTCTATGAAAGCGTTTGGATGTCAAATGATTACCGAGGCTGATTTTATAGGGGCTTTATTTCTAGAGGCCGTATGCAGATGAGGGGGCTTACGAATGATGCCAAAGTGCAGGACTAACCAACTAGCTTGAAAAAGACGCGCTTGCCCGCTTGAAAGATCTGCTCGCCCTTGGGCGGGGTAATTTGACGACTGGGATCGTCCTGCTTTTCGCCGTCGATCTTGACCCCGCCTTGCTGGACGAGGCGGCGGATCGCACCCTTACTCTCAAAGAGCTCGGACTGTGCCATGACTTCGAAAAGTGGCGCATTCGGCGCGTCGCCAATCAGATCGTTCCAAGTGAAAGTGGGCATATCGTCGGGCAGCTTGTTCTTAGAAAAGACTTGCTCGAACTGCTCCAGCTCGCGTTTGGCTGCTTCCATGGAGTGAAATTGGCCGACAAGTGACGAGGCGAGGCGCTTCTTCGACTCCATCGGGTGGCCTGTTTTAAGATTTTCAATTTTGTCCTCAGGGAATTCAAGCAGCAGGCGGTAGTAGTCCCACATTGTATCGTCACTGATCGACATGATCTTGCCGAACATCTCTTTTGCATTGTCGGTAAAAGCGATAAAGTTATCTGCGCTTTTGGACATCTTCTTGCTACCGTCGAGGCCAACAAGAAGCGGCATAGTGATAACGGCTTGCTCTTGCTTACCCGCATCCTTCTGCAGGGCTCGGCCCACGAGCATGTTGAATAACTGATCCGTACCGCCGATTTCGACATCCGCATTCAAGACAAGGGAATCGTAGCCTTGTATCAATGGATACATAAACTCGATCATCGAGATCGGTGCCTGACTGGCATACCGCTTGGCAAAGTCGTCGCGCTCCAACATACGGGCAACCGTCATTTTTCGAGAAAGTTTCAGGCAGTCCTCGAAGCTCATTGCGTCGAACCACTCACTATTGTAATAAACAGTAGTCTTTTCTTGGTCCAGAATCTTGAAGGCTTGATCAAGGTAGGTTTGCGCATTTTCTACAATCTCCTCCTTAGTTAATACTGGGCGCGTGTTAGAGCGACCTGAAGGGTCGCCAATCAGAGTAGTGAAGTCCCCGATGATGAGGAGCGCCTCATGCCCTAGGTCCTGGAACTGACGCAACTTATTAAACACAACAAGGTGCCCGAAAGTAAGGTCGGGACGAGTTGGATCAACGCCCAGCTTGACGCGCAGCGGTTTGTTGCCATGCAGGCGGTCTTCAAGTTCGCTCTCACCGATTACAGTTTCGGTGTTGATGCGGATGGTGTCGGTTAGGCTCATTTGTTCGGAATTTAGAGATCAGGGGTCAAAAGTCAGAAGCACTTCCGCCAAATTGTCTGCAGTTCATAATAAACTGAGAGTATCCCAGTTTCCGTAAAGGATAAAAGCCTTGATGCGAGAAGCCCCTCGTGATGAGCCGAGGAAAGAGGGCCTCGATTTAAGAGAACAGCAAGAGTCTTACCCCAATCTGAAAGCGCTGCGCTCATCTACTATAATTGTGATACTTGATCCTCGCGATTGGAGATTCTACCCAATCTAGAACTAAGGCTAAGACCTAGCGTATTGTAATGTAGGGCTCAATTGGGCGGTTACAGTTGGCCGAAGCAACGAAAGCATCTCTATCCCTCGTCTCATGGAAAAGATAGAGCGCGTAGCCTCCCCAGCCGCCGCCAGCGTATTTACGGCCGACACAGCCTTCCGCCTCTGGTAAAGCCTGCATGCCTTCCTTAAGCTGCATTTGGTAGGTCAAACTGACAGCCTCACCGAGTTTGGAGATACTGGCATCGCGAACGGCATCTTTTGCAAGGAGTCCTGCGGCTTCGATCATGTCGTAGTCGCGGTCGTTATCTGCATTGCCTGGAGTGTCGTGCGGAATGTCGGTATAGTGCAGTGCCATGTGCCCGTGAAGAAAATCGCCGTTGCGCTTAATGTGGAGCACGGGCTTTTCACCGCTGCGCCAAACGCAGAGACCTGTCTCGCGGATGATGGCGGGGTCTTGCCAGCCCACGCCGAGATTCAGCTCACTCTCGACACCATCATGCCCATTGAGCAGTGCCCAAGCGCCGCTACCGCCAAGGCCTGACTTTTGCTCATAGCCCCAGTTTGTCAGAGAAACCATCGGAGAGATCGCGCAGTTGACGATAAAGCCACCCTTACGGGCATGGCGTGGCACATCGAGCCAGCCTCCCCCGAAATCGACGCGTAAAGGCGCATCCGCGGGCATACGAATGTTACGAACAATCGAGCTCGTAGAAACCGGAGTAAACTGCGGCGGGGTTTTGGGCAGCACGACATACTCGGCGCCGACTTGAGCGCAAAGCGCCCTCTTTACTTCGGCGTATTGATCGTCCTCGGTCACTGCAAGCACGTCGGGTTGGATCTTGAGAAAGTGCTCTTTGAAATCGAGCCCTAGCTCATTGCAATCGCCGACCACGACTTGGTCGACCATGTCGAGCGCAGCTATGAGCGCCAGTTTATGATCCTGCGGGATCGAGCTACGACGTTTCTTATGCTCCCAAAGCACCTTGTCCGAAGCAAAACAAACGGTCAACTGATCCCCTAACGCGCGGGCTTCTTTAAAAAATTGGATATGCCCTCCATGGAGGATATCGTAACAGCCGGAAATAAAGACTTTTTTCATTTTGGTATGATTAAATAATATCGAGAGTTACTGCAAGCCCGTGTAGGACAGATCCAATACGGGCGGCGTAGAAGCGTCCCTCCATAAATTACTCCGATGGCTTCCAGTCCACCAAGGTGGCTTGTGGGCTGCGGCTATCGCGCCAATAGTTCCAGGAAAAGCGAATCGCCATATCGACCTTCTCCCCAGCTTCGGGTGCCGTGCCGAGACGCCAAGCGATACCGGCAATGCCACGCCTTGCGCTAGGGCTTGCTGGCATACGAAAACGAAAGTTGCCCTCCCCAAAGGTCTGCGGCGCCTCGTCCAGAACGATGCCTCGCAGGCCGAAAACAGGCTCGGAGTTACCTTGGCCAAAGGGATGCAGGCGGTCCAGTTCTTCCAGCAGGCGCTCGCCGAGATCGGCACAATCGAGCCATGTGGAAATTAACAAAGACGGCTCCGGCAAGCCGGCAGGATAGAGCTTTTTCAAGCTTTCAAGATAACACTGTTTGAAGGCGGAAACGTCGGCAGCTTTGAGCGAGACTCCCGCCGCCATTGGGTGGCCTCCCCAGTGTCCGAGAAGATGAGCGCAGCGTTGAAAGACTTCGACCAGATTGACCGAGGCGACCGAACGGCCAGAGCCTTTAGCCTCGTCGCCCTCAGAACCAAGGATCACGCAGGGCTTATGAAAACGGCGACTCACGCGACTGGCTACGATACCGACCACGCCAGGGTGCCAATCATCGCCAAAAAGCACAATGCCTGGTTCGTCAGCAAACTCGGCAGCGGCACGTTCTTCTGCAAGTTTGGCAATGCCACGCTCAATGCCTTGCCGCTCTTTATTCATTAGGTCGAGCTGCTTAGCCATCTTTTGACACTCAGAATAATCTTCATGCAAAAGTAGATTGATCGGCAAAGAGGCGTCGGCAAGGCGACCACTGGCGTTGATGCGCGGGGCGATTTTGAAAGAGATATCAGAGCTTGCCATTTCTTGCCCGCTGTCGATGCCAGAAATTTCGGCGAGCGCGCGGATGCCGATGCGCCCGTTCGCACGCAGGTGACGCAGGCCAAACCATGATAAAATACGATTCTCTCCGTGCAGTGGCACAAGGTCGGCCACTGTGCCCATGGCGACTAGGTCAAGGTAGTCTTTGAGTTGGATACCCTCGACTCGTGGATCCTCGGCCTCACGACGATGCTTGAGTAGACCATGGAGCAGTTTAAAAACGAGGCCAGCCGTGCAAAGGTCGCGCCAAGGAGCATCCTCCGAATCGTTAACGTGCGGATTGACGAAAATGCAGTCGGTGGGTGCTTGCGTTTTCGTTTGATGGTGGTCGACGATGATTACGTCGACGCCAAGTTCACGAAGGTAAGCAATCGGCTCGTGAGCATTAGTGCCACAATCGAGAGCGATAAAAAGTTGCGGGATCTCACCACCAAAGACCCGGTCAATCGCATTGCGGCTCAATCCGTAACCTTCATCCATCCGTCGCGGCACAGAGTAGCGCGGCTCTAAACCGAGCGTGCGCAGCATACTGATGAGTTGTACAGTACTGGTGACACCATCGACATCGTAATCACCGAAAACGACGACGGACTCTTTACCCTCAATTGCCTGTTCGATCCGCTCAACGGCGGCTTCGAGATGGGTCATCGCAAAAGGATTATCTAACTGCGCGAGCCTAGGCCGAAGAAACTCTTCCGCCGCCTCAGTCGTGGTGATATTCCGCTGCACAAGTAGCTCGGCTACGACCTTTGATACACTCAAGCACTCGACCAGATTAGCCGCCGCTTTTTCGTCTGTATCGATGGTCTTCCAGAGCATTTAGAAAATAAGATTAAGGCTGATAAAACAAATAAGAGAGGGTTTACCTCTCGACCCAGATCACAATGATCGAGTCAAGGCGTAAAGCCTCTCCTAGGGAAAAGGGGTGATTTAACGTCTACGCTTCTTCTTTTTGGCTCTCCCACTCGTAGCGCTTGGGCGTGAGTTGACGCTCTTCGACGTGTCGACGGTCACCCTTGTGCCACCAGAAGAGTATCGGGCTAGCGATGAAAATCGACGAGAAGGTTCCTGTGAGGATGCCGATGATGAAGACGAAGGCCAGGTCGTTGATCACACCCGCGCCAAAGACGTAAAGCGATGTGGCGGCGAGCAAAGTTGTGATACTCGTGAGCAATGTGCGAGAGAACACCCGGTTGATCGCCAAATTAATGATACTGCGCAGATCCGTGCCAGGGTTGAGCTCTAGCTCTTCCCGAATACGGTCAAAGGCTACAATGGTATCATTGATCGAATATCCAACGATCATCAGAATCGCAGCTAGCATGGGCGCGGTGAACTGGCCACTAACGAAGAGTCCCATCTCACCGCAAAGTACGAAAATGCCGATAGTCATAAGCACGTCGTGGATCGTTGCCACGACCGCGCCGATACCATAGCCAACTTCGAAGCGAAGCGCTACGTAGAGCAAGATGCCGACCAATGCCGCGAGCACGGAGAAGAGCGCGTTCCATTGAATCGTCTTTGAAATGGATGCTCCGATCTGATTGATCCCGGCTTGTTCAAGTCCAGCGGCAGGAAAGGCGCCTTGAAGGATTTCAAGAGTGGGACGCGCTTGGTCGAAAGGAGTTTGAATTTTCAGCACTTCGCGGTCTTCGCCGATTAAGCTCTGATAGTTTACGGTAACGTCGCCGAGTTCGTTTTCTTCGAAGACTTGCATGATCGCATCACTTTCTACCCGCTCAGAATAGCTAATCGTCATTTCATCGCCACCGGTGAAGTCTTTACCGAGAATATTGTCGTGGTGAATTACTACACTGACCACGCCTGCGAGCACGAGCATCCATGATGCGACAAACGCGGGCTTACGAAACTTGAAGAAGTCGATTTTCTTCTCGGTTAAGAGTTCGAGCCCAAGGATTTTAGAAAAGCCTGCTCCGTGAACGAGAAAGTCGACTAAGAAACGAGTGACGACCAAGGCACAGAAAATCGAGGCGCAGATACCAATGGCGAGGGTGATGCCGAAGCCCTTAACAGGACCAGTGCCGAGCCAGATAAGAATCGAAGCTGTGATCAGAGTCGTCACGTTGGCATCCACGATGGTCGATGTCACCTTATCGAAAGCGCCTGCGGTCGCATTTTTGATGCTCTTGCCGGCGCGAAGTTCTTCACGCAGACGTTCAAAAATCAGAATGTTCGCATCCACTCCCATGCCGAGCGTGAGCACGAGCGCGGCGACACCGGGCAAAGTCAAAGTAGCGCCAAGGCTGGCAAGTACTCCGAGCACAATGATCACATTGACGATTGCGGAGGTCACTGCGACCAGCCCGCCAAGGAAATAATAAAGAATCATAAAGCCAACCACAAGGATGGCACCCCACTGCGCGGCGTTGACCGAGCTAGCCCGAGCTCCCGCCGCCATAGTAGGACCCACTTCATACATTTCATCAACGCGGAGTTCGATCGCGAGAGGATTGTTAAGAACATTGGCTAGCTCTCTAGCTTCGCGCTGGGAATAGTTACCTGTAATTTGGGCGTTTCTAGAAAGCACACCTTGAATAGTCGGCGCGGAGTAGAGCTTACCATCTAGCACGATGGCGAGGGGCTCGCCGATCATGCGTTCGGTGACGGCGCGAAATATGTCAGCACCTTCATTGGTCATTTCCAGATTGATCTGGAAGCCACCAGTCTGGGTTTGTGAGGCATATGCATCGGCCACGATCTCACCCGTGGCTTCAGGAATGAGCCTTACGAATTGGCGGCGCTCATAAGTCTCACCAGATTTACGGTCTTCGATCTCCTCGGACAACACTTCGTAGCCGACAGGCGAGCGGTTTGCCGGCGTCGAATCAGGCAAAAGGTCCGGGTGCACGGAACGGAACTCCAGGCGGGCGGGCTTTTTGATCGCGTCAATTACCTCGGGGTTATCCTTGGTAGAAAGGCCTGCTAATTGGATTTCAATCGCGTTCTCACCACGTGCACGGATCACCGGTTCAGCCACACCCATGCCGTCGAGGCGCTGAGCCATGATTTCGATGGCGTCTTGCAACTGTTCCTCTTGTTCAAATGGGTTGAGGCCATCTTGAGCCGCTTCGTCAATCACCAGCGTCACGCCGACGCCGCCTTTGAGGTCGAGGCCGAGGCGGAGTTGGCTCTGCGCCTTGCTCAAAATATGTTTGAGCAGAATATCATTCCGCTTGGTCTGGTTAGCCACATCAGCGACGTTGATCTGCGGGAAGAACTTTGCGTAATCGATCTGCTCTTCGACACCAAGATCGCGTAATGCGATGAAGAGCGTAGGCGACTCTTTCGCATCGACTCGAGTTTCTGCACGCTGGAGCAAATCGGCAAAATTAGCTTCTTCGGCCGTGACTTGCGCCACGATGTAATCCTCGAAGGGACGATCCTGTAAAGGGGTGATACTCATCACACACCAAAAGATAATGGCGCCGGTGAGCAGGAATTTCCAAAGAATATTTCCGGACATGGGTAAAAAGCTGATCGCTCAGTGGTTAAAGGAAAGAGGAGTGTTTAAGCCTCGGAAGACGTAACCTTACTCGTAACGAAGCCCTTTCCGAGCTCGATCTTAGTGCTGTCAGCGATGCGGACCACGAAACGGTCCTCCTTCACATTCGTAATTGTCCCATAAACGCCGCCGCTTGTAATGATCTCGTCACCAGTTTGCAATTCGCTGAGCATCTTATCGTGCGTTTTCTGGCGCTTGCGCTGTGGCGCTATGATGAGAAACCACATGCCTACAAAGCTGTCTCTTATACACATCTGACGCTGCCGACG
>OJBN01000113.1_pt1 | contig 20966 bp, 31 predicted proteins | sample 1590441 | NCBI WGS metagenome assembly OJBN01 (sample SAMN05416760, study PRJEB24817) | seawater metagenome | isolation source: Sea water | place: Canada:Atlantic | collected 2013-07 | reverse complement strand
CTCTAAAACTATCTGAGTTGAGTTACCACCATCACTATTAGGATACGTAGATCTACCAACATGTTTGTATGGATGGTTAGGACTTTTAACTATATGATCAACTAACTGCCGTATCTGAACCATTTCCAAATCATCGAAGATGATGTACTTAACACCACTTACCTTACACTTATCGTAGTCACTGGTAACATTAGCAATATGATGACCACCATCGATGCGTACAAGATCATATCCGATCAGACTATCCTTATTGATAGTTTGTGAGTCACACTGACCAAACTGAAATCTGTCACCATACTCTGCTTCGAGTGCTTCTGCACAATCTTTTACATATGGGTGTTCACATATATCAATTGCGTGTACTACAAGGTCTGGACAGTTATTTAGATATGCGACTACAGAATGACCGGCATTCATTCCAATTTCCATCATCTGGAGTGGTTGGCATTTTCGGGAAGTTGCTTGAACAATCTTATCGTAAACACCACCTAGTAGTGGATGCCCTTCTGGTTCGTCCTCTCCTCTGAAGTTTCCTTTGACATCCTTCATGATCTCATCGAACTTCATTTGTGTGGTTAGTAATTCACTCATTTAGTAATCTCTGCTGTTGAGAACAACACCCTATGTGTAGTCTTTATGTGGGTACCTTCATATATCTTTAGACCTAATACCTCATGAACAGGACTACCATTGTTTACTCGAATCTGATCACCTTTCTTAACTACATCTTCACAAGATGAAGTCATGGTGTCATATTGTATGCGATACATTCCTTCACAAAGTTTGTCACCTTCTTGCATGAACCACTGTGATTCTTCTGCAAGACAGTCAAGAGTATCAATGCCTGTTTCTTCGTGTATCTGATCTACACGTGAGTCACTTAGTTCTCCATGTTCCTTAATCAATGCCAGTGCCGCTCCATAACGTGCGACTACCGACTGACCGCCAGGAACCTTTGCCATTAACCTTTTTAGGTTGAACACAAGTCTATGAAATGGTGTATAGTGTGAACGATAGTTTTCCCTATCGACAACCTTATCCATATTAAAGTCTTTGTTCTTTTGTCCGTCCTTGTCTACGATACCCGATTTAAACGCATCAGTTTTCTCAAACGGTGTTACTAATAGTTTGAGAAATCGTATTGTGTAGACTAAGTCCGCTGCTGATTTTAATATACCCATAGTTCTATTTATACCTATTAAATGTTCTGTTCTAAACAATGTGGCACTGTAGATGGAAAAATATTCTCATGTAATCCATCATAGTCTGCATACAATACATCCTTACACGGTGTATCAAACTCAAACTCAAACCTATCCAAGAGTTTTCTTTGTATGGGTGAATCCATTGCTTCTTCTCTAAGGTATTCATTATTCATTTTAAATACCTCGTGATATATACGTCTGTCATTAAATAATGAACCAGTCATTACATCATTGTTTACACTAATAGCACGTGTGTAGTATTTAGGTGTCATTTGACGCAACATCTCATTCTCCATGAAATGTTTATCTCTCCACTTAGGCATACCTCTTAACCAATAATCAAAGTATATATCTACGTAATCCCAAGGGCAATGGTCATCACCTACAGTGTAGTCCGCACCATACATGTGTATTTTAGAATTAACATCATTTCTAATATATTGCTTTAGTTGAGTTATTGTATCACATTTTGGGAGATAATGCAAACATATTGCATGTAAATGTGGTGTTAGGTCACGGAAGAACATCTCATCTCCGTTGACACCATACATAACGATATCTGGATCTGCTTCTGCTACCTGTATCATTGTGGGTAGAATACTCGCCCACCTTGTTGTGGAATCAAAAAAGTACTTGTCCATGTACTCCTTTACTTTAGACATTTCGAAGTTGAACACGGATACGTTTTCAAACTTATCCCATTGCTTTTGTTTCCAATACAATCCTTTCTCTCCTGCATCACAGGGGTCTATAGTATATCCATACTGAGGATCATCTTTAAAGTATTGTGATTGCAGTGCAGAATCAATCCCTTCACTTAGTGAAATAAATCGTTTTGGATACAAGGATTTGATCTTCTCTGCGTGTTGTTCCATACACTCGTGGATGTAACACGTAAGTCCATACTCATCACCTGCTTCTACTTCCATTGCTTTCTTACAGTCACTCATATAATCATAGGGTGGTAGAAAGTTATTTATGTGCTCGAACAGAGTATCTGACTGTGGTTGTGACCACTCTCTCTGGAGCATATCATATACAAGTGCTTCCCGTACAATATCATGTTCATGACATGTCATAAAGGGTAACCAGTTAGATATCTCTATGCCGTACTTCCTACCGATAAAGATCTTATGGTTATTGAAGTAATCCAGAAACAACTCAAATTCACCTTCTGGGGTCAACTTAACTGCAAAGAAATTACCATTCTCTTCGTGGAAACTTAATCGTTCACAAGCATCTACTATATCACCTTCAATAAGATAACCACAGTACAATACAATGTAACCATCACCTTGGTAGCATTTGACTTGATCATCTGCATACCAGAACCATTGACCATATTGATCGTAATCATGTTTAGTGAACTTATTTGCATCTTTACATATAAAATATTTCATCGTAATCTGGTTGTTCCTTGTTTTGTATATAAGTATACAGGCATGTTCTTACCTTCATATAACAATACATCATCTATAAGATCGTTTAATCGTTCTTGATTATTGTTGTATTGTATATCTGGTGGTAAGGTTTTATCCGTAGATATGATCGTCACCGAACCGTCATAGATATGTGACACGAATTTAAATCTATCCGGTCTAAACTCATCTTCTAAATCTACTTTTATGTAATGGCAGAAGAATTCGTCACAGATCCTTGGTTTATCTGCTTGTATACTACATCCAGTATCACATAGTTTACTACATGTCTGAAATGCTCCATAATCAACACCATACTTGTCTGCTTCATTATACCTATCAGCAAACTTCCAGTCACCCGTATAACCCATAACTTCACAGCATACGGTGCAGTCACCACAACGGTTCTCCGTTGGTGTGATCATAACTCTCTCAGTGCTTCTACTACGATTGGATCTAAGTCGATTCCGGTGAGATCTGTGTTCTCTATTGCTCTGGTGAATACTAGAAAGGGTTTTAATGCAGACCAGTGATGAGGATCAATCTTGAGTGCCAACATCTCTACCATGTTCTCAGCACCCCAACAATTCATAATAACAATTAGGTGGTTTAGAATAAGTCTTTCACTCAGTTCACCCGAAGACTCATACTTATTCAACAGTCGTTTGACATACTTAAACCTCTTCAAGTCATTGAAGAATTCCTCACTGTCTATACAGGTAGGGTTGTAGTATTTCTGGGCAGCCCAGAGTTGAAATGTTTTATAAGTAAGTTCCATCGATTATTTCCATTATTTGTGTCTTTGGTTTTAACGTCTTGAGTCCTTGTACTTTATGGTTCAAGTGTTCCAACCAATCATAATTATATAGTCCTTCAGTAAGTGTGACTGAGTTTTCACTTTTAATTGCAATATATGTAGGGTACCATCTTTCTTTCCTACGTGCAATAGTATACTTCTTTTGTTGGTGTAGTGCTTTCAATTTCAAGAATTGATACGTATCCTCACCAATCATTAGACTATTATCATAGTCAATCTCTTTTGCAATTTCTTTAGAAAAGAATACCATCCTACACATAAACTCTTCTGCCTCACTAAAAGCAATCATAAGGTGATTAAACTTCTCTCTTTGATGTGCCCACCACAATGCCTTTTCTTCATCTTGATTGAATGGTTCTTGCCTAAAGATATTGTAAAGGTTTTCCGTGGTTTGCCAATGTGAACTGGACTTACTAGATGGAGACTTATCCCATGGGTATGTGAGTTTATAATGATCCTTCAGTGATTCTGGCATCTTACGAAGATCAGAAACACGGTCAAGGAATCCACTCCATTCCACATGTATTGGTAATGCCTTTATCTGAGGTTGTCGATACAATGCAACCATATCTGGTGCTTTACCAGATTCTGCTATGGCAGTGTATAACTCATATCCATAACGAGTAAGTATATCATCACCGTCCACGGCAACCATGTAGTCTTCACCAGATTCAAGGAATAGTTTGATGACTGAGTTTTTACCCGTTGCAGGTGTGCCATCTGACTCTGTGATGTGGTGTTCATATCCACGTTCTTCGCACCATTTAGATGCAACCGCACCGTAGTCGGGATCCAGAGAATTGATCACAACCACGGTTTCTCTTTGCGGTATAACTTGTTCAATCCATCCTAACCTCTCGATATCACGAGAGGTGAGTATGTACACCTTCATAACAAATCCTTGTAAGTTATTCTACTATTTTTTTGATCTTACTTAATAGAGAAGACTTCTTCTCACGTCTATCTAATTCAACACCATGCTCACGACCAACTGCTTCTAATTCAACTTTAGTCATTGCATCGAGATCAAGTGATGGTTCTTCAACTACCACTTCTTCTACTACTGGTGCAGGTTTTGGAGCAGGTGCAGGTTTTGCAACCTTACCATGGAATGCATCAATGTCTGCTTGTGCAAACTTACGTGATACAAACAACTCTCCACTGTTGGGATCTTCCCAACCTTTTAGGGTTGGCACTGCTTGTGCACACCAACCAGGCGCTTTAATTGCCATAATTATTCTCCGTCTAATGGTTTACCAGATAGAAGGGCACGAATAACTTCGAACTCTGCCATCTCTTTCTTCAACTTAGGTTCTTTCGGGGGGAGAACTTTCTCCATATCCTCATGATCCATCTTGTCGATTTTATGTTTAGCAATGAATTCCTTAGACTTAGGGGATTCTTTACTGTCAATCTTTTCTGGTTCAGTACCTGCTTTCATCTTCTCAAGAAGATCTTCGAGGTCTTTAATGAACTCAGCAGATGCTTCACCGATCTTAGAAATCTCTGGAGTATCGTCACCGTCATCTTTATTAGGTAACTTCTTCTTCTTCTTAGGATCTACTTTAGGTTTATCTTCAGTCTCACCATCTGCTTCAACTGAATCTGATTCCTTATCATCCTTCTCTGCTTCGGTCTCACCGTCTTTTGCTTTGACCTTTTCGTTCTTAGCAGGTTTCTCTCCACCGTCTTTCTCGTTGTCGATTGCCTTGCGTCTCTTGTGCAGGAATTCGTCCGAAGAATCTACATCTCCATCATTATCGATGTCCTTGTCTTTACGATTCTTGAATTTCTTATCGTTTGCTTTGTCATCGACAGGGTCTAACTTAGACTCACCACGGTTACGTGCTCCCGCTGCTTGTGCTTTAGTCATACCTTCATCGAGGTCTGCTGTTTTTTCGGAGACCATTGACAAATATGCCTCCATTGTTTTACTTAAATCAGTCATAATTGTGGTCTCCTTAAAACCAAAACATTTTGATGATAGCACCAATTATTGATGCCACACCTATAAATGTTACTTTATTTATAATACTCACTGTGTGAGCGTTGTCGATTACTTTAATTTCTATTGCGTCTAACTTTTGTGAGAATCTATTCATACGTTCGTAATGATTACGATGGTTCTCTTCCATCGCAAGAATCTTTTCTTCCGTACGTGCCAAACTTACCATCGCATCTGATAGTTTGTCTATTTTTTCTTCGATCCGACCAAGTCGTTGATCTGATAAGTCTGCCATTGGGTTATCTCTGTTATGGTTCTATTTATATTAATTGTCTACTTTAGCACTACCACGCCACTGATAACAACTCCAGTACCTTGCTTTGTACTTTGGGCCTGGATTTGCACAGTCGTGTCGTGCTCTGAAAGATGCCCTACGTTTTGGGTCATCTCGTTTAATTGACATCTTCGGATCTCCGAAACGTACGACTACAACATTACCTTGGTCGTTCTTCACATATACCTTGAACTTCTTATTAGGGTTCTCGGACGTGCGAATAGGATCATTTAGTTTGACCTTCTTCCCTTGGTATTCTGACTCAGTTATCACCAAGTCCTCAAATAGATCATTGCATTCACAATGTGCATCTATCTCGTTGTAGTCGTTAAATTTTTTCATTCTTTTATAGTACCTTGTTCCATACTCGTTGAATTCTATTACGTTTCATCATGTGGGAGAACTTTCTCCAAATTCTATCAATCAATCTTTACTCCTGTATTACTTTTTCATTAATTTGAATGCTACGTTTGCCATGGCAGGGACAGTCATTTTATCCATCTTTGCCTTGTTGGTGTCGTTTATGGCATCATAGACTTTTACTACGGCAGATGCTGTAAACATATCTACCATTACACCGTTAATCTTCTTTGCTGATTTCTTTGCAACAATATCACGCATTTGATCTACGTAAGATTGCTTACCCTCAGTGATCTCTACAGACTCATCAAACATCCCAGAGTCCTTCATCATTCTAAGTGCATCTTTCTTTGCTTTCTCAGCATTGCCCTTGTTGATTCTCTCAACTGCTTTCCTAATCATCTTTAGACGTTTTGCTTTGTCCTTGGGGTTCATTGCTTCGTCAACCGACTCTTCGATCTCTTCCTTAGCAAACGTAGGGTCTATTTTATACCCGTCTTTTTTTAGTTGTGCGATTTTCTTTTTATCTTTCTTAGAGACTGTCGCTCTTTCGTATCCACCCTTTTCTCTTGTCAATCTGACATGAGTCTTCGGCCCCATCATTGCTTTTGCTTTGGCAGACATCTTATCTTGTCCCCAAAACGAAGCTTCTTCGATAAACTTTTCAACGTCAGTGCCTTCAAACATCCTTGCAAGACCTTTTGCGTTGACAGTTTTGAATGAACCAAACTCATCGGTAACCCTAAACGATAACTTACTACCATCAAGTTTCATATCGACAGTATGTAATTTACCCTTCTTATCCCTAAGACCTTTTTTAATCTTAGGTGCTCTAATTTCTTTTAATGTTTTCATGCAAGATCCTTATCGTGGTTTAGGTTACCCTTTTTCTTCTTAACGATAAATGCGTTAACTCTTGCGTAACCCCATTGTTGAGGAGTGGTGCCAGGCCGATGTCCTGTTTTCCATGCGGCGACTCCACGGTTATAAACTTTTTTTAATGTATCTACAGAGATACCCGATTTCTTAGACTTACCTGCAAGACCTTCTCCCTCCTTCTCTACGATATCGTAGTTGGAGTACCTGCCTTCTTCTAAGTATTTTTTAAAATTAATCATTTGGTTTCCCTGTTTTTTGTCCTTGTTCGTGCCAATCTTGCACGATCAAGAATACGGTCATGTTTCTTCTTATCTGCTTCCTTTTCACGAGAGATTTTATCTTGTGCAGTGGCAACGGCATCTTCACCTAATAAAGAATGAAGTGCTCTATCGTCCATGCCATTATAAGTCTTAGCAATCTGTTGTGCATAGTAGTGTGTACCATGTCTCAACTTACCACCACCCTCTTTCTTCTTACGAGCAATAAGATCCTTTAAAGTCTTCAATGCGTGTTGATACTGCTTCTTATTAGTAGTCAACGCCTTTAACTTGTCTAACATCCTACCTTCCGTAGTAATTGTTTTAGATGAAGTCTTGAAGTTCTTCTTACGCATTATTGTTTTGTTAACAACTTCGAACTCGTCTTTGTTGCGGTTGTAGTTAATAACTACAGGTAAATTAAGATCCATCTGCAAGTCTTTAATGACTGCTTCACTATCTGGATTCTGTCTAATGTTCTTTGCTTTGTTCTTGGCAATCTTCTTGAATACACGTTGCAGTTCTGCTACAGTAATAGCAGGTTTGTTACGGTCATCGTTCATACGATCCGCAAAGTGACGTGTGAATTCAATATCAACCTTGAACTTTGCGAGTAATCTATCCGCAAACTTCTCAAGATCATTTAACTGCTTTGGAGATACGTCTTCGGTCTGGACACAATTAGGAACCATCTTGTTCCCTTTCTTCTTCATTCCGACTTCTTTGTACCCATCCCAACAATCTTCGTCATACATATCTTTGAATGCTTTAGTGTATTTAGACGTTTTGGTTTTGGCACTTTTATCGCCTGGCGCAGGTTTGTATGCAGATTCATCATCGTCTGCTTTCTTCCCATGCTTCTTGAAATGTGCGTCTCTCTTTACCTTAGTAGACTTCTCTAATCCTTTGTGGTATTTGGCAGGTTGAGTTCCTTTTCGGTCTTTGATATCTGCGTCTTGTCGTTCAACGAGTTCGACTGCGTCCAACCATTTGCGTAATCGAGTGCCGTCCGCACGTTCAACGATAACGTAATTTGATCCGAGTACACTGACCGTAACCAATTCATCACTTTCTTTGACAATGACTTCATCACCGACTGCATATAGTTCTCCTTGAATATACTGTTCTCTTGTTTCTGAAACAACAGGTAATGCAATGTGATTCTTAAATTGAGTCTCTTCCTTGAGACCCATACCTTTGCGGACATCATTGAATAATTTCCTTGTATCCTTGTCCGAGTAATTACGTGGCACACCTTGAGTAAATGACTGGTAGTCATTGTCATTGGCAAATGCACGTTGCTTAGATGCAGACATTCCTTCCACACCTTCAGCATCTGGATCTCTTTGACCTGCTGATATTACTTTGATTGATTTAAACTTGTAGAATCCGTGACGTGCTTTGACACCGTTGTACTTCTCAAGTAGAACAGTGAACTCACGTAGACGGTCATCACCAACAACCATACAGACCGAAGTATAACCTTGATCATATAGTTGAGCAGCGACATCAAACACATTCTTTATCTTGGGATCCATGATAACAGAACGTGCATGTTTCGGGTACATCTTACGGATGTGCTTAACCTTATCTTTATAAGATAACGGATCCTTCTTACCTGTCTTCTGAGACATGTAAACTTTATAATCGTACTTACCAGACTTCTTAGCAAGGTTATCCATAACCTTACCGTGTCCAATAGTCGGGGGATTCATGCGTCCAAAAGTGAAATATACTTCACCCTTTTCTTCACGTAGATATTGAGAGAAATTTTTGATAGTCACTACTTCTTTGCCCCACCAGATTGGGATTTACGTTCTTTTTCATTCCTACGTACTTGGGGTAGTAGTTTACGTGCTAACTTATCGATCAGACCTTTTTTCTTTTCTAATCTCTTTTCGAGATCCATTCTACGGGCAAGGGATATATCTTTCTTATCCATACCCTTGGTCATCTTCTTGAGCACGGCATTACGTGCCGCTTTCTTGGCACGTTTCTTGAGGGTATCGAGGTTTGCTGTTTTTCGCATGGCACGTTTTCTACCAAGAGCAATCTTGGATTTCAACTTCTTCATCTGTCTGCCACGTGCAAGACGTTGTTGCATAGACAATGCTTCGTCTTGTACTTCTTCGTTATCGATCTTCTTACGTCTGGATGCTTTGGATGCGAGTTCTTCGTCACCCGTCCCTGTGTAATCGACCGTATCGAAATCTTTAAATCTAAGTGGTTTCTTTTCCACTGTTTACCCCTTTGGTTTGCCCCATTTAATATATGATTAGGATTTGTCCCAACCCTTTAGTATATCGGGTGAAAAGTTGTTGTATGAAAATTCCATACGATCAACGAGTTTCACCGCATCACCACCAAGTTTATCAATTGCCACATATCCTTCTTCGGATGTCACTTTAAAACCTTGTCGGGTCTTAACGAATGTGTCAATTTTCTTTAAACTGTTTAGTTTATTTATAAGTTTTAACTTTGCCAAAACTATTAATTTCTGCAATTCGAACATCTTTATTAAAGATGCTCGGTTTTGCGGACTAAAGAACTTTAAGATTTCGTCTCTTTTACCTTTTTGGGTGCTCTTGCCTTTCTCGGTTTTGCGGGAGTCGATTTCTTTTTGGTACTTGTCTTGGATCCAGTTGATGAGACCTTGGGCGTGCGCTTTCGAGTCGCCGGGGACTTGACCTTTGCGGACTTTGGTGTTTCCGTAGGTTTCGATAAGTCCTGCGAGGTCTTGGTCTCCTTCGAGAGTCCGAAGAGTTGATCCCGCAATCTGGTTAAATAGTTTACCAATTTTCGTAAGATATTCATTAATTTCTCCTGTTTCTTTTTCGGTCAATGTTGCGTCCACACTGCGGAGCATAGCATCCTGCGACCATACGTTCTTTGAACGTGTTAGTTGTTTAACATTGACACCATAGGATGCTTTCATAGTTTCAAATGTTTTACCAGTATATGTAGTATGCCACACTATGCCGATTTTTGCAGAGGTTAATTCCTTTGCTTGTTCGACAGGAACAGCATATACAATGGTATTAGGGTGAAACGTTATATACTTCTTACCTTCAATTGTTTGTTTAGATAAGTCACCCTTCCCGAACAAAAAGTCACCTTGAATAACACCCTTGATTCCCAGAGAGGGAAGGTATTTCAATGCGTCTTTAAGTTTTGCATTAAGATCTCCTTTGGTATCGTCATCGATATCAGCAGGGGTCTTATATACTTTTGCGTTCTTGTTGAAGATTCCTTTCTTCGCCACAAAGAACTTTCCGTCTGTGGGATCAGTACCGCAAAATATTGCAGGTGCCCCATCCCATTTCGTGGATAGTTTAGGTTTCCCTTTACCACCCAGTACATCACGCAACTCACGCAGTGCGTTGATTGCTTGACGTGTTCCGTTAACACCCCCATAGATGACCTTATCTTCGATATGGGTCATGTGAGTGTTCTTATTTTCTGTTATAAAATCGTTAAATCTCATCTCTTTCGCACCATGTTGAACATAGTTCCACTGCTACTTGTGTCAGTTGAAATCTTATATGCTCTGCCTAAATTCTTTGTTAGAAGTCTCTTGTACACTTTCTCTCTTCCCTGTAATACTTTCTTATTACCCTTTTCTTTACCTGCCGCTGCACTCATGTACTTGGGTTTTTCTTTTCGAACAAATTGATTGATAACATTAAAGACGGTTGCCAAGATACGCAATGCATCACCTTCACCTGTCATTGATTGTTTACCATTACGTTGGAAGTTAATCTCCCAATCAAGTTCATCATAGTCATCAATATGTTCATCACCTTTGATGTCTATGTTGAGTGAACCACCATCATCAAGTTTAACAGTAGAACGATACTCCTGCTTTCCACTTTTCTTTAACACAGCAGAATACGGGTTATTTAGAGATTCTATTAATTCGTTGAATGTCTTCATATTAGTTCGGATTCGGTTTGTAGTCACACATAATATGAGATGGATATAGTCCACCTTGCTTATTACGTATGTTGAATTTGAAGATGTATAGGGGGGTGATTACTTCGATGTCGATACGTTTGGCATCGCCTGGTTTTGGATACAAGATCTCAATGCTTTTGATTGTAGATGACTTTTTCATACGTCCTGCTGTCATCTCATAGAACTCTACTTTCTTACCTTTACGGTGTACCATCCAGTAACCGTATCCAATACCTGTAAGTAGTAGACGTTGAAGTGCTTTCTTGTTTGCATTACGAGGACGTACTCGGAGTTTCTCTCCACGGGGGTTTTTCTTCTTTGGATCATACTTGTTGAAGATATCAATGATTCGATCTTCTTCGATACCAAACATATCCAGTAGTTTCTTACCGTCTTTGTTTGTAATCTTCCCTGCTTTGAACTCATCTCCTGTGAGAATAGTACGTACACCCGCATTAAAGAATGTTACAGTACCACCAAACTTTGCAGATAGAAAGAACTTACCCTTGTCGGTAATAACGGTTACATCTGTCACCTTATCACCAATCTTCAGATCACGTCCACCAATAACTGCTTTGGCATCACCAAACACTAACGGACGTTTGGTATTGGCAGTACCGTCCAGTTTGATGATAATGTTCTTGGCATCTTTCAAGAATTCGTTGTGCATCTTCTTGATCATGTTGGGGAACTTAAAGTTGGGTGAGTCTATACCTTCTGCTCTATACATATCGAGATCATTAACGATCTGGTGTTCGAACTCAAACCCTTTAGATTTATTTCCACCACCACCACGAGAACCATTTCCTGCTGTGAGTTTGAAACCATACTTGGAACCAAGTGCAGGTAGATCTAAATCAATTGCAATTGCTCTTACAATCTTTAGACCTTTCTCACTGGATTTTGGGGATAGTGCTATAGGATCCTTGCCACCGATCTCTTTATACAAATCTTTCAATTTTGCTTTTTGTGCATCGTCAAGATGCTTAATCTTATCGATTGCATCTACAGATGTAGGAATAATATCATATGCCATTTGTATAAACCTAAGTTAATATTTAAAATATAACACTATTTATACAAAAAGTGAAGTAGAATTTTCCTCTTCGTATTGTTTAATAGTGTCTCGTAATGGACGCACCCAGTTGTCACGGTGCTCAACAAACACTTGAGGATCCGCATTATCAACTGATATGATGGTAACCAATTGAGTAATCGGTTGACCAGTACGTTCTTCCCACATGATTGCGTAGGCAGACTCTTGCATGAAGTAGTTCTTGATCCAATCAAGTTTCTTTGTTTTCATGGAAGTCTTAAAGTCAATGATAGAACGTTTGCCATCAAAGTCTGCCACACAGTCAACACGACCTGCGACACCAAGATGGTTAGAGTACAATGGTGCTTCTTGAGCATACACATTACCGATACGATCATCCAGAATGTTCTGGACTGCCAGAAACGATTGAATGATATCGGGAGTGTACCCGTCTTTGAAGTTTGGATCATTGTCGATGTACTTCTCGATGATCTCGTGAACACGAGTACCACGTCCAGATGCACGGGTAGAGATTTGATTTGCAACCTCTTCACCGACACGTTTTCTCCATTTAGCAATGGAATCCCGTGATAGGATAGACAGTACAGTAGTGATTGAAGGTAGGTTCACACCTTCGGGTGTCATGTACTTCCGACCAGTGTCGGTAGTAACAGCATTCATTTCCTGTAACTCTACAGGTATGTGATTAAACATAATATATTAGACTCCATGCGTCATGTGTTCATAGGCATCGGGACACGTATCAATCGGGTCACCGCACCCACAGGTTTCTTCTTCTTCTCTCGTTGGAGCACCAACGATTGCTCTGATTTGCTCCTCTGTGTATTTTTCCATAATTTCTTTCCTCACTTTATATAACCATTATACTTGTTTTGATATCAAATGTCAAGCGTTTAATTTATTAAATTGTAATTATTATGCACTACGTACGTTAAGGCTCCGTTCACAAATCTGATATATTCGGCACTTCCCAAGTGGTGTATGCCACCAGCGACAACTACTTTTAGAAGTATCAGTTCCTCAAGACGTGGTCTGTCTGGTAGTAGTGGGTTTGTTTCTCTACAGTTCGGACATGATTTTAATGCTCTATGTGTTGTCCACACATCTAATGCGTTGAGTGTCCAAAATAAAGTCAACTGGCAACGGGTAGGTTTATTATATGACCTATCTAAGTCCAATAGTTTTACAGGTTCTACATATACGGGTGGTTGTTCTGGTATGGTCAAATCAAAACCCTGTATAGCATGTGCGGTATTTGACAACAATAATAATGCAAGTATACGTAATATCATGATGATAGTAGTGAGATTAAATTTCTTACGATAAAGAATAGTCCCACACCATTTATCATGATGAGTGCCCTATCCTTCCACATGATTGATACGATCAACCATCCTACTAAACCTGCAAGACTCAACATGAGATCCCATAACATCATTCCTTCGATACCACGGACTGACATTGCACTCAGTACAAGGATTGATGCTACCCACTTCACATACCAATCGGCAGTGTATTTAGGGGTAGCAGACTTAAAAATCCTTTTCGAGTTTGCTATTTCTTCTTTTGTAAAACCAGTTTGAGTTCCCATTAGTGCGTTAACCATAATATATCAAAAATTATAAAACCTACAACACTCGTGTAGATACCGAACAAGGCATATTGCACCCTGCACATACTTCGATCCATTCTCTCAAAACAAGTCTCGATACGTTCGAAGGTTTTTTGTATTTCTTTTTCTTTTTGGGTCATTCTTTTTCCTGCTTAACAGAGTTAAATAAGTCCCATGCTGACCAGACTGCAAATACAATCGGGGCAACACCGAACGTTGCTATAATCATAATACCTAATATCGCATTATCCATTTCTTAGTTTCTCCATTCTCAATCTTGATGCATCCCATTGTTCGAATGCCATCGGTTTTTTTGCTTCACCACATGCTAACTTGTACTTCTTGAATTGTGCTTTGAGCAACTTCTTCTCGGCAGTACCCATAAAGGTACCAACTAATTCTAATACACATTGTCTGAAGGATCTACCGTGGTGCATATGACCAAGGCAGTGGGCAAGTTCATGTAACAGTATGTATTTATGCATTCCAGTGACGGGACACAACGTAACAGTACTACCGTTAGTATAACCAGACATAGTCTTACTGGTGCGTTTCATTGCTACAATATTCGGAGTCGCATTGAAGATCCTACTGACATCGTCATCGACAGATTTCTGCCACAACTTAGACCACTTCTTGGTTTTGTAAATCTTCTTGGCACATTTCTGTGCATCTTCGATTCGATCAAAACTAACCTTCAGACCTTTGGTGTAGAGTTGACTCATAAACTGGTTCTCAGCATTATAAGTCTTTTGCCTCTCGGAGTCACGAAGGGTGAGACCACCCTTATTCTGTTTCTCACGATGCTTAACTAAGTACTGATTGTACTTGTATTCGGGGGATCCCCACACAGGCATCTCGAATGCCAACTCTGGATAACCTCTCATAGTGCTATCCATGCATACTTAGGTTCACGACAGAATTGTCCTATCTCATCGAACCCCAACAGGCAGAACCCGTTCATGGGATCAGTACCGTCTTCGTACTCAACTAACTCGAATCCCGCACGGAATTGACGAACAGTGTTAATATCTAAAATCTTCTCAACAGTCATAATTTAATCTCTCTTCTCATTCTCAATACAAGTATTATACTACAGATCGAACACTGTGTCAAGCGTTTATTTCAAAGTAGGGTAAACTTTATCACCGTAAATGTACCTCATGGTTAGGGTTATGCCAGAACTCTGACACGTCTGCATAGAGAACGACACACTGGTCGTGCTGATAGTACTTACGCAGGTTTAGAACAAAGTTAGATAGGGTAGAACACCACTCTTGGGTGATGTCATTCCCATAGTTCCACCGATCATAGGCAGACTTGATGTAGGACATTTGTAACGGGGTTGGTAACATGGGGGTCAACTTCTTCATCACTTACTCTCTCATCTCAATAGGGTACTATTATCTCATATTCATAACAAGAAGTCAACACTTTTTTAGATCAATTTGTCATATAAACGCACACTTTTATGCACGTTCGTTATTTCCAAGTTCCCTGTAGTTTGCGTTTGAAGTGTGGTCGGCAGTCTGCTCTAACATACCAATCACTAAGGTTTAATTCATCAATGAATTCTTGTGGTATTACCTTGTCTGCCACAATCATCCCCAAAATCTCATCTTCACTCCTGTGACGGAATGTGTGTGACTGTATATATTCACCGTCTATGATATCAAGACCGCAAGGTATTGCGACATTATACTTCTCATGTAAATGGAATGGGTATACCGCATCAACATCTTCTTTCTGTATGACAACAATCTTCTCTATGTCTTGAGGGAACGCATCACCTAAGATATCTGGATTGCCACGCATAGCATCTAAGTATTCATCCCCAGTTACGTAGAATGGTAGACTGTTAGTTTGTTCTGGTCTGACATTATTCTCTATGAAAATAAATTTATTGTCTTTAATCAGACCTGTTATCTGACCAACGAAAGATGACTTATCGTCATACTTAACAATCCAGTCAAGTATTTTCTTGGCATTGTCTAATGTGATCTTGGCATGTTCTTCGGATAGGGCATCAAACTCTACTAACTTAGTCCAGTGAATAAATTTACCCATTTGCTTACATGCATCTTCACCCTTTACCTCTTGATGATGTAAGATAGAGTACTTACCTTTTGCTACACAATAAGCAACATTTACCTCAAGATCCGATTCCATAAACTCTTCAATGAAGACTGGTTCGGGTGGGGGTGGGTATACTATATTTTCTGCTGTGACTATACTTGCTGTAGACATGCTATGACCCACATATTTAGGTTTCATTACATATGGTACAGTCGGGTGTTCGTGTATAAAATCATAGTGATCTGTCCATGGTGGACACGTAACTCCAAGGTCTTCCACTTGTAGTCTAACAAAAAACTTATCTAATTCGACTCTACATCCTTTTCCATAAAGTCCTAAGAATTCAATGTCTCGATCAATTTCCTGTAACCTACCATTGCATCCTGCAAGTGACGGGTTAGCATGTAGAAAGATATCAACCTCTTCCTCTATACAATAGTCATAGATTTCCTTTTCACGGTTTGTAATACGTATAGTCTCTATACCCAGACTCTTATAGTACTGTTCGGGGTAACCTGCATTGTCCATAAGAACAGTTACCCTATACCCAGACTCGACTAAGGATATTGCATTGTGGAAGTTTGATAGACCGTAGTCATTAATAAATACGTGCTTTTTACTCATGTTAATGTATGACTCAAATTAGGGTTAATAGTCTGAAACTTTACAGGACTTGGATACAGGTACTGAAGATTCATTATATGACTATTTATAATAAAATCAGATTGTTCTAAACCAATCTCTGCACTTTTCAATAACTTTTTAGCACCAGACACTGTCAACATGTATGCAGAAGTTCCAGGCGTCATTAGTGAACCATAGTAAAGAGACTCTTTGTAGTATCTCAATGGGTAGTCATAAGGAAAGTCTTGTACACCCAGTTTATGGTGATGTTTTTGATACCACTCTCTAAGATGACTTTTGTTTAAAGCAGATGGTGCAAAAAATGCACCGTCCATGTTTAGAAAACAAGAGTCTATCACTCCAGTATGATTGGGTTGACCCATAGTTACTACAACATCATGCTCCATGAATATTGCAGGTTGATTTTTCTCAATGACAAAACGTGCCAGTCTAAGGTTATTAAACAGGCATGATTTCTTAGTTAGGTATTTGTTTCGTTCGACTTCTTTTGAATTGAGTCGGAAGGATTCTAATCTCCCACCCCTCAGATCGGGGAATGGGAACTCATCATGATCGATAGTCTTTGCGGTTACACCTTCAACTAATGAATAGTTCCAGTTATGATGTTCCAGACTTTCAACAGTCTTTGCCACTGCTGTCTCGGATGCTTCGTTTCCTTTAACGTAGATAACACAGGTAATCATCAATAACCCCCAGAGTTAAACCATCCCTTCCCTTTAAATTGTACACCACCAGTATTGGGAACGATGATTTTTTTCAATGATGGTTTCTTACACTTCGGACATTCCACTAAGGGATCGTCCAACATACTTTGTCGGACTTCCAATGGTGCGTCACACTCTTTGCAGACATAGTTATAGGTTGGCATTTTGTTTCCGCAGATGTTCCATATATTGCTCAAACACTCTCCAAAGATTACCCATCCTCAGTTCATGAAATTCTTTTAAACCTAAGATAGCATTCTGCAATTGATCTTCGTCCATGTCCTCACTACCGTGATAGAGGACATCCAAGTCCTCTGCGGTTTGCCACACACCCATGATCTTTTCTTCGAGATCATAGGTGGTGTTTTCTTGGGATCTAAACTTCATTACGCAACCTCGGCAAACTCAATTGCTTTCGATACCGCAACTGCTTTCCTGTTGGCATTAGCACCAAACCAAGAAGAAGTCATTCTGGAATCTGCTTCCCTACCCATGACGTGATCCGTCAAGTAAGTCACAGAGTTAAGCGCTTGCCACCAAGATCCCTGTGCAAAGTTTGCGCCGGGTTGTGACTGTAACACGTCAAATGCTTTTTGACCGTTAGTAGTCAGATCATCATAGGCACTGACAATAACTTCGTCTTTACCTTTGTATGTTCTTGGGAACACTTCGTTGTAGTACTGGATCAATGACTGAGAATCAAACCTTTTCTTAGACAAGAACTTCGCAACTTCTTTGTATTGCTCAAACTTCTCGTGGGCAATACCCATAGTCTCTTTGACGATCTGTGGATCAAATGCTTTTCTGTGGTTAACTTTCATACCGTTAACAGCAGAACCTTTGATTGCCATTGCCAGAGTATTCATGCAAGTAACTCTGATAGGTGTAAACCTAACATCGATTGACTTACCATACTCGTGTGGGTTAGAGAAGAGCAAGTAGGAATCTACTTGGTCACCCTTGACCACATCAAAAGACTCTTTGATTTTGGCAAGTGCCCAGACCATTTTGCCACCTTTCAGTGAACCTGCGGATTCCATATCCATACCACCTTCAAGGCAGTACTCGTTAAAGAATTCGAACGCAGTCTCGTTCTGACAGGGTTCCCAGTTCTTACCAACTTGGGTTAAGATCTTGTTATCCGAAGATCTGACAAGTGCTTCCAACCCAGTAGGGATCTTCTCACCTTGATAGTCGGCATAGGTTTTCACCTTATCGACTGACCAATTCAGATCTGCTTTCTCCATAATCTGCTGTGGAGATAGATCGTTTGAGACCTGCGTACCGATGTCACCCCAAGGGGATTGACCTGCATATGCCATTGTCTCGATTTGTAATATATCATTCATACTCATAATTTAGTTCCTCACTTTTTCAAATTTATATGACCATTATACTTGTTTTCAATACAAATGTCAAGCGTTTTCTTAAATTAATTTCAATAAAATGTTGATTGCGTTCTGAACCAGTGCGGCGTTCTCGATACTATTATTGTTCTCGATCAACTCACCAGTCAACTTCATGTCTTCGAGGATCTCAACTGCTTCTTCATCTGACAGGTTACCTGCCTTATGTTCGGTTTCAAGTTCCTGTAGGATCTCACCATATTTCTTTAGGGTCTCATCTTCGTGACCTAATAGTTCTGCTATACTCATTCTCCGTACCTCTTCATTACTGCTTGTGCAGTATCAGATACCTGTAGTGTTAAGTTCTTCTTCTTTAACTTACAGTATCCAACACTCATATTATCCCTAACAATCATTCCTGTTAAGGTATAGTCTATGGCACCCAAGGATACAAATACATCCTCAGATCCTTTTATATCCGTATATAGTCGCATCCATTCAACAGATTCTTTGATCTCTTGGATCCCTGCTTGTTGTGATGCGTCTGTTCGACAATCCAGTTCACGTACATCCTGTAGAATGTCAATCATTCCTTTGGACTCGTTTGGATCATAGTTGCTTGGCATTGTGAAATTGGCACAACTTGATAGTGTCAATATACCTGCGATTATTAATGTTAGTTGTTTCATAGTAGTGTCCTCATAGTTAACACTTCTATTTAGGCATCTGATTAGTTGCTTAAAACGACTTAGGCGTCTTATTAGTTGCTTAAAACGACTTAGGTGTCTGATTGGTGCCCCCGCATGGAATCGAACCACGAGTTGTCCGTTCGTAGCGGACTGTTTTATCCGTTAAACTACGGAGGCAAGCATTGATTGGCCGTCTCACAAGGACTCGAACCTTGAACACAAGTTTAGAAGACTCGGATGATATCCAGTTTCACCATGAGACGTTTTCAATCAATAAGATATTATATCACTATTGGTATAGAATGTCAAGTCTTTTCACCATGAGATATCGCATGAACTTCTACGTTCTTAGATATAGGTATTTTGATGTTTTTGTGACTATGATATAAATGGAATTTGACCTCTTTAAATTCTTTGAACATCTCTGTCCATATAGGTCTCCAGTTGCCAGCAAGTCTTACTGTGTTATTAGTAGAACGGTCTGATTCTAATAACAAGTCAGTGAAACTATCTAAGTTCATATCAAAGATACTGTCGAATCCATAGATGTGAACTTCGGTTGCTCGCATTTTTGCACATGCATAATGAACTGCCATGTGACCACAATTAAAGTTAGTTGCGGCATACTTTGGGTCACCCGCATACTTTGGAATATGAGAATAGAATCCCTTGATAAGATGAGAGTATTTCATATAGAATGTTCCAGACTGTTCCATCCACAGTTTGGGTCTTGTACCTAGAATCCAATCGTACATATCTAATTGAATACGACCTTCCTGTAGTGCCTTCATCATCTTGAAGTCCACCATACAAGTTCCGTAAACCTCACTACGAGGAATCTCAAACGGAGGCATATTACATATTAGTAACTTACCCTTAGTACCACGTTGGAACAATCCCGCATTGTCTCCATTACCTAAGACATTTACTCTCATTATATTACTCTATTCTATAATTAGTTTGATGTGTATTTCATCAATCACTGCACACTTTAGTCCATCAATTTCAACTGCCATTGCTTTTGGCCAATCTAGATAAACCTTTTGTTTAGGTAAAACGTTTGTTACACTCTCACCAACCGCAATAACTATTGCGGGTTTATTACCTGTAGAGATATCACCCGATAGGATAATACCACCCGCAGTCTTCTCTTCAACTTCTGCATTTGTCACAAGGACGTTGTTATGTAAGACCTTCATAGTTGTACTAGTTCTCTGTTTACTAAGTGTTGTTCTTTAATGGAATCTTTAGACTGTCCATTATACTCTACTGCGTGATGATTGTCAACTAAATATTGATTTATATTAATTCTATTGTTTTCAATCTCAACAATAAACTCACCAAGGATACGTCCGAACTTACCCTTACCATCCTTTGTTGTTTTAAGAATAGGACTAGTTCCTAGAACTTGTTTAAGAAATGCTTTTGCAGCTAGTCCATATTGTTTTTCTACCTTGTCACGTGTCCTAGATTCTGGGGTATCAATTCCTAAAAGACGTACACGTTCTTTTTTTAACCACACACCAAATCCTAAATCGACATCCACGTCTACCGTGTCACCGTCTACAACTCTGACTACCTTACATCTATATTCATACATTTTATTTTCCAATCCCAAAATGGGTATTAATCTGTCTCTTATACACATCTCCGAGCCCACGAGACCAG
>OJBN01000109.1_pt1 | contig 21225 bp, 16 predicted proteins | sample 1590441 | NCBI WGS metagenome assembly OJBN01 (sample SAMN05416760, study PRJEB24817) | seawater metagenome | isolation source: Sea water | place: Canada:Atlantic | collected 2013-07 | reverse complement strand
AGCGTCAGATGTGTATAAGAGACAGCTTTATGAGTTTGGCCGGCCGCTATCTAGTATTGATGCCTAACAACCCACGCGCTGGCGGTATATCGCGTCGCATTGAAGGCGATGAGCGCGCGGACCTGCGCGAAGCTATGCGCGGTTTAGAAATTCCAGATGGTATGGGTGCCATTGTGCGTACAGCTGGTATTGGTCGCGCCACGGAAGAGCTGCAATGGGATCTTGATTATCTGCTGCAACTTTGGAATACCATTACCGAAGAGGCTGATGGCGCTAAAGCACCCCACTTCCTGTTCCAAGAAAGTAATGTGATTGTGCGCGCTATTCGCGATTACCTGCGTCAAGACGTCGGTGAAGTTATCGTCGATGGTGAAGAAGCCTACGCTTTGGCGGCTGCCTTTATTGGCACTGTGATGCCAGACTTTACCAGCAAGGTGAAGTTTTACCAGGAAGAGATCCCCCTGTTTAATCGCTACCAAATTGAAAACCAAATTGAGACAGCATTCTGTCGCGAAGTCAGCCTGCCATCTGGTGGTTCAATTGTTATCGATATCACCGAAGCAATGGTATCAATTGATATTAACTCGGCCCGCGCTACCAAAGGCGGCGATATCGAAGAAACGGCATTTAACACCAATAAAGAAGCGGCCGAAGAAATTGCTCGCCAATTACGCCTGCGTGATGTCGGCGGTCTGATCGTGATCGACTTTATTGATATGTTGAATAGCCGTCACCAAAAAGAAGTTGAAAATAAAATGCGTGATGCACTGGTAGTGGATCGCGCCAGAGTTCAGGTGGGCCGAATCTCTCGTTTTGGCCTACTGGAAATGTCACGTCAGCGCCTGCGCCCCTCTTTAGAAGAAACCATGTCAAAGGTATGCCCACGCTGTAAAGGCCAGGGCACAATTCGTGGCACACGCTCCCTGGCACTATCTATACTGCGTCTGGTTGAAGAAGAAGCGCAGAAAGAATTTAGCCGTGAGATACGGGCTATTGTGCCGATCTCTGTTGCAACATTCTTACTTAATGAAAAGCGTAAAGAAATTTCTGATATTGAAGCTCGCAATAAAATTCAAGTAACGGTTCTGCCGAATACAGAGATGGAAACACCTCATTTTGAAGTGGTACGTATCCGCTCTCAGGATGAAGACAACTCAGATTTCAGTTACAAAATGGCCCACGATCTCAGCAAGCCTGAGATTGAGGTTGTTACCGAGGCGTCAGCCGCAGCTCAGTCACTTCCGCAACCAGCAGTGAAAACGATTGTGCCGTCAACACCTGCACCTAGTGTTGCCAAGCCCGAGCCAGTGGTCGCCAAGTCACCAGGTCTGGTTAAACGTCTTTGGGATAACCTATTTGGCGAAACACCGACGAAAGAGGAAGAAGACAAGCCGAAGCCTAGAAGTCGCAACTCAAGGAATAATCAAAACCGTAGTCGTGGTGGTCAGAATAACCGCGGTCGCTCCAATAATCGCGGCCGCTCGAACAACCGCAATAGCGACTCTCGCAATGATAATAATCGCAAAGACAAGCGACAGGACGGCAATCAAAAGAACGAAGCCCGTGACAATGATAACCGCGGCGGTAACAACAACCGTCGCAACAATAATAACCGCAATAAAGACCAGGTAGAGAATGATACCGCCGCGGCTACAACCTCTACTGATACTCAAAAGAAGGCCGATACTAACCAGGCCCAGGGAGATCAGTTACAACGTCGCCCAGATGACAAACGCCGAGGTCCACGTCGTCGCCGTCAGCGTTCTGATGTGTCTCAAGAAATGCTGGATCAGACAGCTAAAATAGCAGGATCAGTAACCACTGAGAATGTGCCGCCTGCAGCAGCACCAGCATCAGAGGCTCCAATAGTTGCTCCAACACCAGCTCCAGCCAAGGATGCTGTCGTGGACGCGAAAGCTGATAAGCCAGCACGCCCTAAGCGTAAAGCAGCACCTAGAAAGCCCAAGGTGGCCAAAGAGGCTGTTACTGAGGCACCGGCAAATGCTGAAACAGCAACAGCCGCGCCAGTGGCCAAACCGGCTCAAGAGTCGCCACAGGCAAAACAGCCTGCAGTTGCTGATGATGCACCAGCCAAAAAGCCTGCTCGCCCCAAGCGCAAAGCTGCGGCAAAACCTAAGGCAACTAAAGCCGACACTGCTTCTCCTACAGCTGAGAAAAGTGAAGGGCCTCGCGCCAGTAATGATCCGCGCAAAAAGCCTAAGCCAGTCAGTAAGGTTGAGGTTAGTACCGAGCGACCCGTAGCTCCAAAACCAGCGCCTGTGAAAGCAAGTGAATCAGCTGCAGCACCTGTAAAAGCGACTGCTCCCAGAGCCTCAAATGATCCGCGTAAGAAGCGCGCTACTGAGAAATCAGCAGCTAAATCGGCCCCCAATGAGACGCCAGCAGCCTCAACAAATGGGGAAAGTGCGGAAAAAGCACCAAAGGCGTAATTGGTGCTTGTCAGTGAATAAAGGCGCTGTATAATCAGCGCCTCAATTTGGTGGGATGGCAGAGCGGTTGAATGCACCAGTCTTGAAAACTGGCATACGTTAATAGCGTATCTAGGGTTCGAATCCCTATCCCACCGCCATACAAAAAAAAGGCCCCTTCTCATAGGGGCCTTTTTTTTGCCCGTTGGGATCGGGGGAGAAGCCTGGCGGATTCGACAAAATACAACGTATTTTCGACGAGTCACAACACAACACCAGAGAGATGGGTTCAGTAGTAGCTGAAACCAACAATCCCTACCCCACTGCAAACAAAGAAAATGAGACATTTGATACAGCCCTCCGCAAAGGCAAGGCTAAAGCTATTTTGAAAGTTAGCAGTGCATTAATGCAACAGGTCGAGAAAGGCTCTCTAAGGGGGATTATCTTCTACCTCAAGCAGAGGAGGATGGAGAGAGGAAGAGCCTGAGATAAGGGATATACCGCCTCTAACAATTAATGTTATCAAACCTTAAATAGGTTAATCATCCCTTCCCTTTTTGTATGCCATAGTGCACATTGGACATCTCATCTCAATAGTATCTCTGTCCGTAGTCCAGAACTCCATTTCGCCATACTCCGTGGAGGCTCCACAAATATCACAACCAACCTCCATTTCATCACCCTCTACTTCATTACAAAACTCACATCTGTATCCAGTATGCGAGTCATCGTTTGGAATAAGCGTAAGGTGACCACAATTATTACATGCAAATGGGCCAAATCTAACATCCCCAAACTCCTTGTGCCTCAGGCCCCTAAAAGCAATTTCTTCAGATTCTTCTACTTTAGTGATAGCCACCGCTAGTCTTGCCTTATAAACCTCAGCAAGCTCCAAAAATTCCTGATCAATGTGTTTGCTCAACTCAAGTTGATGCTCGTAACCAAACAGTAATGCACTATTGATGAGCCGGCCAACGGTGTCATTTACCTCTGGAAGTTGCATTTCAAACTGATAATGTTCAATGTTATTACGCAACTTTTTGAGCCATTCCAAATCGCTATGGAAATCAGGTGATATTTTCTTACCATCATTTTCTAAAAATTGAATAGCCTCCCATATCCCGATCGTGACGGAATCTGGGTTTATTTTCTTAAATGGATGTCTATAAATTAAGAGATTGTGTGATCGCGTTACCTGATACTTTAGAAGAAGCTCAAGAAAATGACATAGATTTTGAACACAAAACTTGTAAGCATTTTCATCCCCATCCTGACCTTCCTTATACTTCCTCAGGGCCTCATTTAGGCTATCAATGACGTTTTCAAATAAGCTAAGTTTTAAGCTCATGATTTTGGCTTCCTAAATCAATGGGATCAGAGTCGTTTGATTTTTAAAAGAAAAGGAGTTTAATGACTCTGACTCTATTGATTCATTTAATTATCATCTTCGCCGTGACTTACAAACAAAATCAACCTTAATACTTGTCTCTGGGTCGATTAGGCCTGTTTGTTCTTCACAGCGGGAAAAACTAAAGAAAAACAACCGTCGATCTATTTCACCTTTAATCGGTTCAACCAGATACTTATTAAAACCAGTAGAAGCAAATATTCGAGTAGCACCATGATTAACCGTGCGATACTTCCCAATCATCTTGTAAAGACGAGGTGGTGTATCTTGATTAGATATGGTTTTCTGAGATGAAAAATAACTATCTCCAGATTGTTTACCAAAATGCCAATCCTCTTTTAAAACAAATTTTCCCGCAGAGGGATAAATCAATAGGGTTTTACCCACATACTGATCATCTTCTATCTGCTCTAAATGAGAAATACCCGCCACCCACCAAGTGCAGTAGGAAAGCCCAAGGATAAATAATAGTAAAGGTAGTTTTTTTAAGCATAGTCTAAATCCTAGTATACCTCGACCATAACATTTCGCTTAACCCATCTTTCGGCAGATATCGGCTATCGATGTACCTGATTCGTGTAGCTTTAATGCGGTTACGATCTGTTCAACGGAGAAGCGCTTTCTTTTCATGACGTTGCCTCCTGTAGGCGTTAATCATGCCAGATTTTCGCCTTTATCGCGGACCAATTTCAGGGGGGACCGTCACCCCAATTAAGGAGGCTGTTAAATTATTATATTCGCTGTTACTGACAAACAAAATCAACCTTAATTCCTGTGGTGGGGTCAATAAAATCTATTTGTTGTTCACAACCATTGATACTTGTCAGGTAAAGTTCGTGAATAAATAACCTCCTATCGGCTTTTTCTACAGCAGGCTCAAGCAGGTAATCAATACTATCATCAACGAAATAGTCCGACAGACCATATGGTACCTCTCTATATCTTCCCGCCACTGTATAGAGTTTGGGAGATAAATCGGCATCGGGTAGAGAGGGAGGTTCAGAAAAATAACTATCCCTAGACTGTTTGCCAAAGTACCAACCCTCTCTTAAAACAAACTCCCCAGCGGAATGATAAATTAGCAGGGTTTTACCTACATTTTTATCATCTGCTATTCTTTCCAGATGTCGCACACCTGATATCCACCAAGTGCAGTAGGAGAGTCCAAGAATAAATAGTATTAATGGTAGTTTTTTAAGCATATTCTAAGCCCTTAGGTTAGTAAACATCGACCATAACATTTCGCTTATTATTTAAGCCGCATTCCTCTCTTGTTCCACATGATGCTGACGACGACCATGAGACGTCAACATATGGGAATCCAAAGAAAGGTTTGCAAAGACCTGGTGGGGTACCCCATTTACACGAGCAATCAGCAGAGAAGCGGTGTTCTCCGACACTCAGCATTTTAGTTCCCGATTGATCCACAGTAGAACCATCAATTCTGTAATTACTGCATGTCCAACGTTGATGTGAATCTGTGCCTTTAAAGCTATAAGATACTTTCTTTCGTTGAATTTGACCACCGCAAGAAGAGCCTTCACAATCAATACATAAATTCCACGCTGTACCGTTATTCTGAGCATCCACATGAGCAATAAATTCTGTACCATGCTTTTTAGGATCATAATTTATTTGCCATTGGTGAAAGCCGCTTACATAACCATCGGTTTGAGCAATAGTTTTACCATTGGCGGTAATGCGAATCTGATCGGGAACGGAATAAGCCTCAAAAGATATTTCAACCGTATGAGCAGAGGTGTCTTTTAGTGCATAAGTGTATTTATATTCGCCTTGACCGCCACGTTTGCCGACAGGATCGGCGCATTTTTTAGTATCACAACTCTTATCTAACTTATCCACTGCCTGGTTAAACTCGCTTTTAAAGCGATCTACAGGTATTGAATGAGATAGATAGGTTGCTTGCATACCATGGCCACTGCCATCGCCGTTATAACCTTTTGGCACACGTACATTGGCGGCGAGGGTGCTATTCCAAAAGTTACGCACCACATTAATCACCTTATCGTAGTGGTTGGTAATATACTTATAATTGCCAGGCTTGCTTGATAGGGGTGTTGCAAAGCCAATACCGGCAAAACATTGTTGGGTCTTTTTGGAATCCCATTTATCCAGTGCTTGGTGAATTTTTCGGTAAAAGAAATTGCCCTCAGAATGCGGTACTACAATCACCTTTTTCTTATTTTCCAATGACTCCTTGGTCAGTGCTATCATTCTCTTCAAGTCCTTATCAGCCCAATAGCCTATATCGCGCTCAGGATCTAACCACTGCGGTAACGCCAAGGCTATTTGTCCAACAGGAGGACTAACTTCGTAAATAAACCTCCAAAAACCGCCAGTACCCGTTTTATCAATACGCTCTTCACCAGTTTTTTCTACATAGACATCAAAAAACTGACTTAGTAAATGATTTTTATTATAAAGTGGCTCTTTGAAATCTTTATTTAGTATTTTCTGTAATTTGTTTCTACTTTTCTTTGCATCTCCTTCGTTATTCATAACCCCATTAATAAAATAAATATCATAGTCCTTAAGGTCCTTCGAGTTAGACTTTGAGCTACCTCTAGCCATTCCACCGCCCTTAGTACTAGCCATAAGCAAATTTTTTCTAGAAGAGTTTTTCTTTGCATTACCACAGTCTTTTACCGTAGGTGGCCCCTCTGCATCGTAGGCTTCTGCGGCTCTTTGTAAATAAGTTCTGGTTCTATCTACAGTACTTAACTGTCTGTACGTTATAAAACGAAGACCCATGTCATCATTTTTTGAACCTGCGTCACGTATACAAGAATCAAGATGCTCAATTTCTGTAATTTGCCGGTTAATTTGCTTATGACTGAGTGTGCCTGAAAGTATTTTTTGGTAATTCTTTGCCATTTCTCGCGTGTGAGTTCTAACGATGCTAGTAAATTTTGCGTCTATCTTTATTTCGATATCGTCTCTAATGCCGTCTCTATTTGTATCAAACCCCATTAACCTTAATTTTGAGACATCCGGTTCTTTGGTTGATTTTAGACATCTAGGGTCAGGGAAATGACGATCACGGCACATACCATTTCTATTACACATCATGATCATATTTATGCCGCAATAGACAAAAGATTTTGATCTCTTTGGATCTAGTGGAAAAGCATCTTCATAATCTAAAAAACCGTCATTATCATCATCTGGGTCGACATCATTACGAATGCCATCGAAATCAGCATCACCCCAGGTAAATGTATGATCGTAGTGATTAAGTATCACACCTTTATTAAAATAGCCTGCTAAAGCGATATCAGTCACCCAGAAAAGTAATAACCCAATTAAAAGTAGATATTTATGTTGTCTAACCAAACTTGCATTCATTTCGATAATTTCTTTTTTCAAAATTCGTAAAATTTATTTTTAGAAGCGATAAAAAAGTAACTATTGCCAATAAATAACTACCAAATGAGGATTTTCAAATGAGACACGCTATGCTGAGAGGCTAGTAAAGATTTAAATAATTAGAGATATTTTTGAGTGATTTTTTAACGCAGTTCACAAAGAAAATTAATTTTTACAGCAAATAACGCTGATAAAGGCATAAACCATTATGGAACCGCAGGTAGTGAATGGCCCCATCTACAGATCGCTATCCCCATTAACGTCTACAGGAGGCAACGTCATGAAAAGAAAGCGCTTCTCCGTTGAACAGACCGTAACCGCAGTAAAGCGACACGAATCAGGTACATCGATAGCCGATATCTGCCGAAAGATGGGTAAAGCAGAATGCACTTTTTATCGCTGGAAGAAAGATTATAGCGGCCTTGAATCAGACCAGCTTAGAGAACTAAAGCAACTCAAAGACGAAAATGTGCGGCTTAAGAAGCTGGTCGCAGACCTTAGTTTAGACAAGGCTATGCTGCAGGACATCAATTCGCGAAAGTGGTAAGCGCATCGCAACGCCGTCAAGCGGTGCGCGACTTACAATTGTAGTATAAGATCAGCGAGCGTCGAGCTTGCCAGCTCGCAAAATTGTCTCGATTGGCCTTTCCTTATCAACATCGCAAACCGCCTCAAACGGCCCTGCGAGAACGGATAAAAGAAATAGCGCGCACACGTATCCGCTATGGTTATAAGCGTATTCATGTGCTCCTCAAACGCGAGGGCATTCACGTCAATCAAAAGCGAATTCTTCGGCTCTATTGTCTCGAAGGCTTGCAACTTAGGCCCAAAAGACCAAGGAGGCATGTCAGTGCTTCGTACCGTCATGTACAGCAGCGACCTTCAAAAACACGCAACGAGGCATGGGCGATGGACTTCGTGGCGGATCAATTGCATGATGGATCGAAACTGCGATTACTCACAATCGCCGACACTTATACGCGCGAATGTTTGGCGGTGGAGCTAGGCGTTCGATTAAATAGTGGTAATGTTGTTGATGTTTTAGGGCGAATCGCAAAAGATAAGGGACTATCAAAACGTATTCACTGCGATAACGGGAGCGAATTTTCTGGCCGAGTCACGGATCTATGGGCATACACCAATAAAGTCACACTCGCGTTCTCTAGGCCTGGAAAGCCAACGGATAATGCATTCATAGAATCCTTCAACGGAAGCTTTCGAGATGAGTGCCTAAACTGCCATTGGTTTACATCGCTGGAGGATGCTAAAGTTAAAATTGAACTGTGGCGAAAGGATTATAATGAGACTCGACCTCACAGGGCTCTCAATAATCTAACGCCCCTGGAATTCGTGGCTAAAATGGTCACATAACTCGTCGGATTCGCAAAGGTCGTGGTACTAAGAACGGGGGCCCCTCAGTAACTGGAAATCTCATCGAGGTCATGGTGTGAATCCTGGGGGAAAGGTAAGTCTTTTCATAGCTGAATACCGCATCCAGCCAAATCAGGGCTAGATTGAGGCGAGAAGTTCTTGAGCCTTATAAAAAGGAAAATTGCTAGCATGTATCAGAGTCATTTTTCTAATATGACTCTCCATATAAGTTTTGTAAGACTAATCATTGATTGCAACAAGCTTATGGATAATACTCAAAGCGAGGTAGGGTGATATTTCAGCTAGTTAGTTGACTATTGGAGGCGAATAAATGCTTTGGTTAGCGGTTTATGTGGGTTTGGCTTTAACCGTTTCTTTTTTGTGCTCTTTACTTGAGGCAACACTGCTCTCATTGACTCCCACTTATTTAGCCAGCCTCGAGAGCAAGCGTCCAAAACTGGCTGCCTTATGGGTAAGTTTTAAATCAGATATCGATAAGCCTTTGGCGGCTATTCTATCTTTGAATACTATTGCTCACACGGTTGGCGCGGCTGGAGCTGGTGCACAGGCTACAAAGTTATTTGGAGAGGTTTACTTCGGTGTGATCTCTGGGGTACTAACCTTGCTGATCCTCGTATTCTCAGAGATTATTCCAAAAACTTTAGGCGCGCGATATTGCAAACAGTTAGCGCCGGCATGTGGCTATATTTTGCGATGGGTACAGTTGTCTATGTTCCCATTGGTAAAGATTGCAAAGGTCTTAACCGGTTGGATGGCACCGAATGATGAGGCCCCAAGCTTGTCGAGAGAGGATTTTTTCGCGCTGGCTAAAGTGGGCCGGAAAGAGGGTATAGTCGGTGCAGATGAGGCTCGGGCCATTAGTACGCTTTTGACATTTCGCGGGTTGGTAGCAAAAGATATTATTACTCCGCGCACGGTGATGGCGACGCTGCCGGCCATCCAAAAGGTAGGCGAGGTTTTGGCAACGGATCCCTCATTTAAATTTTCGCGAATTCCCATCTACCAAGATGATGATGATGATTTTGTGGGTTTTGTCCGTAAAGATGACATCTATAAAGAGATCGCTGAGGGCCGGCTAGATACACCTCTTGCAAGTATCAAACGTGATTTACTGACTGTTTTGGATGTCAAAGCTTTGCCCGATTTGATGCAGACAATGGCGAATATGCGGATCTCAATGTGCTTGGTTGTTAATGAGTATGGCGATCCACTGGGCATTGCAACGATGGAGGATCTTATAGAAACCATGCTCGGTATTGAGATCGTAGATGAGTCAGATGTCCACGTTGACATGCAAGAGCGCGCTCGAGAACTTTGGCGATTACGCGCTGATACAGACAGATCAGCTGGTGATATTGGGAAATAGTACCCAAGGACATTACTATAATCTCGGCATCTACATCGAGGATACTGCTCTTAATTAGCTTTAAAATATACAAAACCCCAAAAAACACATTAAAATCAATGGCTTATATGTAATATTGTTAGTAAAAACAAAGGCTTAGAGATAAAGAATATTAGGCTCTGAGCTGTACCACCTTTACTTGAGGTATTCCTGCTTGTGACAGGCTCCTAGCATTTGCTCTATTGGGGAGAACAAATTCACTCATTTTTAGTTGTTGTTGCTTAATTAACGCAATGGACTGCTTGCTCAAAGGAATATTATGCCTTTCTCGACCCTTCATCCGACGTGCAGGGAACGACCATATGCCCTCCTCCATATAAAATTCGCCCCAAGTGGCATCAAGTGCCTCAGTTGTTCTGTTTGACATAGTGCGTCGGTCTATGCCAACGCCATATAAAATAAAAAAACCTCTTGTTTATAGAGGAGCAGTTAGGCGTTTCAAATAATATTTGCCCGATTTAGGCCAATATTACAAAGCCCTATAAATGGCAACGTTTAGATACATCAGAATCGTACAGATAAAAAAAGGCTGCCGAGGCAGCCTTTTTTTATCTTAAGAAGCTATTTTACATACCAGCTATTTTTACCGGGTAAAGATCAAAGTCAACCCTTTTACAGTCATAAATTTCATCACTTAGCTCACGAGCTGCATTGCCCTCAGCCATCCAGGCCGCCATATCTGCCGCTTTCTCTTCGGCGTTGGCCCAGTAATCCGCGCGCACAAACTGATAGTCACCTACGCTACCTTCAGTCGTCGCTGGATCAAATAGTGGTTGATAAACAAAGGACATATAGTTTGTGCCACGTCCCTGGGTACGTTGATCAGCAATCCATTGTGCAAAACTCACTCCAGCTTCGGCGCCATCTTCAACTGTCTTACCCTCTTTGAAAGAGCAAAAGTTATAGGAAGCCTCGAACTGCTCGGCGTCCCATACTTGGGCTGGAGCAGTCACCTGAGTAGTTTCGAATAAAAAGCGTTTGTCCGGGTGGCACACCATAGTGCTATCAAACTCGGCGCCAAAAGCTGTAGCGTGCTTTTCAGTCCACTCTACCCACCCTGCGTCACGATCTGCTTCGGAAAGCCACAGGTTGGCCCACATACCATCATAGAACTCATTTTGGACCTTCGGAACAATGGTGAATGCACCGGCCGCTGGTGTTGGATCCTGGTCATTGATTGCATTCCATGCCGCTGTGAGCTTGGCATAGTTTTCGGGACTGAAATCTGGACCAGTATCACACCACATGTATTCTATAACTGACCATGACGGCGCAGCAGGTTGCGCCGCGGGCTCAGCCGCAGCCGCTTCGACTTGAACATCTGCGCTCTCTTCGGCACAGCCAGCTAAAAGTGCAGCCGATAAAGCTAATCCTGTTAATAATTTCATTAGAAAACCCCTAAAAAGTTATTGTTATAGTCAAATTTACATTAGGTTTAAGTAACAAATACCTATGGCTTCTCAGTAAAAAATATGTGCCTGAGAATAGATATAGCCTTTTTATACAGTGTAAAAATGATTTTATCAAAATTTATCAAACTATAGCTGGGGTCAATAACGCGACCTGAAAGCGTTCTGACGCTACTGTAGCTCTCAGATTTTAGCTATAATAGCGGCATCTCCCCTTGGTGAAATTGGATATCACGCTAGCCTCCTAAGCTTGAATTTCAGGTTCGACTCCTGAAGGGGAGACCATTACAATTCCCGCCATGAATCTACTCCTGTTAAACACCGATCAATGCCGCGATAACGTTGCCACAGTAACTGGCCGACAGCTTGATCATCTGCGTAAAGTACAGCGAGCTAAATTCGGCGACTCGGTGCGAGTGGGCATGATAAACGGCCTTATGGGCGAGGCTGTTATTACAGCCCTAGATAGTGAGCAGGCTAGCTTACAGGTCAGCCTCGACACACCGCCGCCAGAGGCTATTCCACTTACTCTAGTACTAGCGCTACCCAGGCCCAAGATGTTGCGTCGAACATTGCAAACCATTGCGGCCATGGGGGTTAAAAAGCTCTATTTAATTAATTCGAGTCGGGTTGAAAAAAGCTTTTGGCAGACGCCTTTTTTAAAACCTGAAGCTCTTGAAGAACAGCTTATTCTGGGGTTGGAACAGGCCAAAGACACGCTGATGCCGGAAATCTATCTGCGTAAATTATTTAAGCCGTTTGTCGAGGATGAACTGGGGGATATTATAAAAGGCAGTCAGGCATTGGTAGCACAGCCTCTTACACCAACACCCTGCCCGATTGACTGCAATGCTGCAGTGACGCTGGCCATTGGGCCTGAAGGCGGCTTTATTCCCTATGAGGTAGAAAAGCTGAATCAGGTAGGTTTTGACTCTGTGCATCTGGGGCCGCGGATCCTGCGTGTTGAGAATGCAGTCCCCGCGCTGATTTCACGTCTTTTTCCCGGCTAACGCCGGCGCGGAGCCGAGCGTGAAGACCTAGACTGAGGCTTCACCTTTTTGACTTCCCGTTTTTTGATTTCCCTCTCACGGCGGGACTCGCCCGGCACTAAGAATGAGTCGCCATTGCCAATCAAGTCTGCCCGATTCATACGCCGTAATGCCTTGCGCAACATCGGCCAGTTTTCCGGATCATGGTAGCGCAAAAACGCCTTGTGCAAGGTTCGCTGCTCTTTGCTTTTGGCACTGAAGATCTTCTCGCTATTATTGCGGCCAAGCGGCTTTAGCGGGTTCTTCTCGGTGTAGTACATAGTCGTGGCTGATGCCATTGGCGAGGGATAGAAGTTCTGCACCTGATCAACACGGAAGCCATTATTTTTTAGCCACAGTCCAAGGCTCATCATATCTTCGTTCGTTGAACCCGGATGCGCTGAAATAAAATAGGGTATTAGATACTGCTTTTTATCGGCTTCTTTAGAGAAACGTTCAAACATCTCTTTAAATTCGTAATAGGTACCCATACCCGGCTTCATCATCTTGGTCAGCGGACCATCTTCTGAATGCTCCGGCGCAATTTTGAGGTACCCACCCACATGATGGGTCACCAGCTCTTTGACGTACTCCGGATCCTTAACCGCAAGGTCATAGCGCAGGCCGGAGGCTACTACGACTTTCTTTACCCCTTCCAGCTCGCGAGTTTTTCGGTATAGCTGGGTGGTGTGCTTATGATCAGTTTCCAAGTTGGTGCAGATCGTTGGGTATACACAGGATGGACGCCTGCAGGTTTCTTCAATTTTTTTATCTTTGCAGTTAAGACGGTACATATTAGCCGTGGGGCCACCAAGATCAGAAATAACCCCAGTGAAGCCAGGCGTAAGATCACGGATTTTTTCGACTTCATCAAGAATCGACTTCTCGGAACGACTCTGAATAATCCGCCCCTCATGTTCGGTGATCGAACAGAAGGTACAGCCACCAAAACAGCCGCGCATAATATTTACCGAGAAACGAATCATATCGTAGGCCGGTATCTTCGCCTCACCATAGGAGGGGTGAGGCACGCGCTTATAGGGCTGCTCAAATACCCAATCGAGTTCTTCGGTCTCCAAAGGAATGGGCGGTGGGTTGACCCAGATATCATTGCGACCCTGATTTTGCACCAATGGACGAGCATTGCCAGGATTGGTCTCGCGGTGAAAGATCCGGTCGGCATGTGCATAGAGCACAGGATCGGCAATCACCTGATCATAGGATGGCATACGGATATAGGTCGTACTAGGGTCGGTTTTAATGGCCTGGGTATCCGGAATAATCGATAGCGGCTTGGGTTCTTTATCGGACTGCTCATTAGCCTCGCCCTCTGCCAGCGCCTTATCTGCCTTGATACGAATATCTTTGGCATCATCACAATCCTTGGGTTGTGACTTGGTGATATAGGGGTTTTTGTGCTTCTCTACCCTACCCGGCTGATCGATCTGCGTCGAATCAATCTCACTCCAGCCTGCGGGGATCTCACGACATAAGAATGCACTGCCGCGCAGATCGGTAATATCTCTAATATTCTCACCATTGGCGATACGGTGAGTTAACTCAACCATGGCGCGCTCGGCATTGCCATAGAGCAATATATCGGCAGTGGAGTCCATTAGTACAGAGCGCTTTACTGATTCTGACCAATAATCATAATGAGCCAAACGGCGCAGGCTAGCCTCGATACCACCCACCACGACTGGCACATCTGAATAGACTTCGCGACATTTTTGCGTGTAGACCGTAACTGCGCGATCTGGACGTTTGCCGCCCTCGTCGCCAGCGGTATAGGCATCGTCGTGGCGCAGACGCCGATCGGCCGTATACCGATTAATCATCGAATCCATATTGCCCGCAGTCACACCAAAATACAGATTGGGCTTGCCCAGCTCACGGAAACTATCGGTACTGCGCCAATCCGGCTGCGAAAGAATACCCACGCGATAGCCCTGAGATTCCAAGACGCGGCCAATAACGGCCATACCAAAGCTAGGATGATCCACATAGGCATCGCCAGTGACCAATATTACATCGCAACTATCCCAGCCCAGCTGATCCATTTCGGCTCTGCTCATAGGCAAAAATGGCGCTGGCAACAGGCATTCTGCCCAGTATTTAGGGTAGTCGTAAAGAGCTTTTGGAGTCGCTGAAAATACCGCCATAGAGAGATACGCTAAGTTAATAGGCTAGGGTTGTTTTTAACGCCGCCATTGTAGCTGATTTGGGCCAGCTATGAGCCACTGTTTTTTAGCTAGCCGCAGTCCAAATGACATCGATGGCAAGCGAGCCCCTAAGGCGCCATGCAGTTGCTAATGAGAATCGCTATTATTAACATTTGGCAAATAAGCGCGTACAATTCTTACCAATTATTAATACAGGCATACGGCATGACACTTTGGGATCTTACGCAGGGCACATCAGCCACTGTCAGCGCATTTGCCGCCAGTATTGAAACCAGCTACCGCACTCGCCTCAGTGAACTGGGCTTCTACCCCGGTGAGTCTATTGCCTGTGTTATGGCCCCCAGTTTGGGCGCCCCCAAGCTCTATCGCGTCAACAATACCGTCTATTCGCTGGACGACAGCATCGCCTCTATGATCGAAATCGACTAGGCCCAGCATTTCACCTTATGTCAGAATCCAGCTCGACTAAAATAGCCTTAATTGGCAGCCCTAACTCCGGCAAAAGCCTGCTGTTTAATCGGCTGACTGGCCTCAATCAAAAAGTCGCTAATTTTCCCGGTATTACCGTCGATATAAGTTCAGGCAAAAGTCTTGTTGATAACAGTACCGAATATCTTGATTTCCCCGGCGTCTATTCGCTAAAGGCGATCTCAGGCGAAGAAAAGCTGGCTGTCGATTCATTCTACAAAGCCTTGGATAAAGGCCATCTGAATGCGGTTATCTGCGTAGTTGATGCGACCCGCCTAGAAAAAGGCCTAATCTTTGCTCTGCAGGTACTAGAGACCTGCCGGCGTCACAAAATGCCAATGCTAATCGTCGCTAATATGACCGATGTGCTCGAGCTGCATAAAATACAGCTGGACAGCCAAGGGCTGTCAGCCGCACTAAAGGTACCGGTGCTGCCCATTTCAGGTAAAACAGGTTCTGGCTTAGATAATATACCGACCGCCATTGCCTCAGCCACAGCGCCCACAGAGGCCTATGCTTCCGTCGACGATATTATCGCCAGCGATGACTCCCTTAACCATCGGCACGCACAGCAGCTAGCCAATCAATATGGCCCCAAAGGTGACCTGTTGATCAAGGCACAAAGCAGGCTGGATCAGTTTTTCCTCCACTCCTGGGTTGGTGGCATCAGTTTTTTTGTCATTATGTACCTGCTGTTTCAGTCGATCTTTACCTGGGCAGCTCCGATTATGGATGGCGTTGAATCATTTATCCAAGTAGTAGCCGAGGTTGTTTTAGCCTGGGTTCCCGCGGGAATGGCCAGTGACTTTATTGCCGACGCACTGTTCGGTGGCATTGGTGCCTTTTTAGTCTTTGTACCTCAGATATTTGTCCTGACTCTGGTTGTGGGCATGCTTGAAGATAGCGGCTATCTGGCGCGAGCTGCCGTTATCTGTCATAAGCCACTGCGTGTATTTGGTCTTACCGGTAAGAGTTTTATCCCCATGCTATCGAGCGTTGCCTGTGCTATCCCCGGGATCTACGCCGCTCGAACCGTTGATTCGCCGCGCAAGCGCTGGCTGACTTATTTGGCCATTCCACTAATACCCTGCTCTGCTCGTCTACCGGTTTACACCTTGCTAATTGCCGCCTTTATCCCGGCACAAAGAGCCATAGGCGGCCTTATTGGCTGGCAGGGTCTGGCTATGTTTGGCATCTATGTATTCGGCATTATTTGCGCGCTACTGGTCACTGCATTGGTATCACGTAGCAGTGCCGAATTGCGCTCGGATCTACCCTTTGTTCTGGAAATGCCACCTTATAGACTACCCTCATGGCGCCCGCTACTGCGCAATGCCTGGAATCGCAGTAAACATTTCGTCACCAAAGCCGGTAAGATTATTTTTATCGTCACAGTGGTGATTTGGGTGTTGGGTTACTTCCCTAATCAGGGCGCATCGTTAGGCGACTCTTGGCTCGGGACTCTAGGCCAGTGGATTGAGCCCGTATTTGCGCCCTTTGGCCTAGACTGGAAATATGGCGTTGCCATTCTGAGCTCATTTCTGGCCCGCGAGGTGTTTGTCGGAACATTGGGAACCCTCTTTGGCATTGAGGACGCTGAAGAAAACTTTGTCTCCCTCACCCAGCAAATTCAAGATAGTGGCTTGCCGCTGGGATCTGGCGCCGCACTATTAGTATTTTTTGCCATCGCCTTGCAATGCGTATCGACGCTGGCGGTAATGGCCAAAGAGACAGGCTCATGGCGGCTGCCCAGCCAGTTATTTATCAGCTACAGTATTTTCGCCTACATAGCCGCGCTGCTAACCTACCATTTGGTTGAGATCTTGATCTAAATGGTCACTACTTAAGTGATCTAGGCACTAGCCTGTTCAAACATAATATAGTCACAGGCTTGCATACCACAGTTGTTGTAGGTGGCCTGAGCATTATGATTATCGGTTTCAGCATAGAGCCGGAAGCCACAGACTGGCGTTTCCTGTGCTGCGGCCATAACTTTTAACTCTTCATACATAGCGCTATAAAGACCCTGACGACGAAAGTCTGCCTTGACGTAGACCGATTGAATCCACCAAAAAAGACCATTGCGCCAGTCAGACCATTCATAGGTAACCATCAATGTAGCTGCTGGAATACCATCCACTTCGGCGACCAGATAGAAACCAAATTGTGGTTGCGCAAATAACCCTTCGACGCCCAATGTGGCCGCCTGCGGATCCAGTACCTTATTCTCGGTTTCCAAAGCCATGGCACAGTTATTAGCCGACAGTAATGGCGCATCTGATCTTTCAGCGATACGGATTTTGAGCATGGTTATAGGATCCTATTATTGTCCTTTTTGAGGACGTAATTAAAACATTGATAGCCGCATTAGACCATTGCGCAATCACCTGTTAGGGCCTATGGTTACGCCATCTATGCACAGCATTACCATTCAGGATATACCTTACCGGGCCGACAGTGAAAATCTGTTTGCGGCTGTTCGCGACCTGCCCGATGCAATCTGGTTGGACAGCGGAAAACCACGCAGTTTGCAGGGACGTTTTGATATTATTTCCGCCTGCCCAGATGCTCTAATTGAAACCCGCGGGGAGCTATCTACTATCACCAATAGCGATGGTGTTAGCACTAGTACTGAGGATCCATTTAGCCTAGTTAAGACGCTGCTGGAACCATTGCTCGGCGTAGATAGTACCCTGTCAGCACATCCATTTGTCGGCGGCATAATGGGTTATTTTGGTTATGATCTGGGGCGTCGTTTAGTCGACATTCCCGATCGCACCGACAGGGTTGCCGATCTACCAGATATGAGGGTGGGTCGCTATCTGTGGAGCCTAGTAATTAACCATTCGGCCCAGCAGAGTCAGCTCTATTTTCATGCGCTCTGCCCGCAGCAGCTTGTAGAACATATTATTCAGCGCCTGAGTAACGCCGACAACCCCATACCAGCCGCAGATTTCCGCCTGAGCGAACCTTTTAAGCCCACCCTTTCGCCACAGCAGTACAGCCAGTCTATTGGCAGTATTAAAGACTATATTTCAAGCGGTGACTGTTACCAGACCAACTTTACCCAGCACTTTTCTGCTGCCTACAAAGGGGATCTGTGGTCGGCCTATTTGGCCCTGCGCGAAGCGGCACCATCGCCCTATTCTGCATTTTGGCAATGGCAGGACCAGGCTCTGTTGTCGATCTCTCCCGAGCGTTTTTTGAAATGCTCTGTCGGCAATGTAGAGACCAAACCGATTAAAGGCACCCTGTTGCGCGGCCAGACGATTGAAGAAGATCAAGACAATGCGGTCAGGCTTCTCAATAGCGATAAAGATCGCGCCGAAAACCTCATGATTGTCGATTTACTGCGCAATGATCTAGGTAAAAATTGCCAGCCTGGCAGTATTCGTGTGCCCAAGCTTTTCGCTCTTGAAAGTTTCCCCAATGTGCACCATTTGGTGAGCACTGTAACCGGTGTTTTAGCTGAGAACAGCAGCGCCATTGATCTGCTTAAAGGCTGTTTTCCCGGTGGCTCGATTACCGGAGCGCCAAAGAAACGGGCCATGGAAATTATTGAGGAATTAGAGCCCGTCAAGCGCTCGGTCTACTGCGGCAGTATTGGCTATATCAGTGCTACAGGCCGTATGGACACCAATATAGCCATTCGCACCATGGTCGCTGATGGCAGCACGTTGCACTGCTGGGGCGGCGGCGGCATCGTTGCCGACTCAGAGCCCAATAGCGAATATCAGGAATCGATCAATAAGATACGACTGCTGCTCGACACTTTGGAAAACCATGCCTAGGCAGCGTAAGCCTTAGCCACTTCCTCTGCAATAATTTCAATGCCCTGTTTTACCGTACTGCAGTCCTGAGCATAGGATACGCGGATGCACTCTTGCTGATGCTGCCAGTCTGAATCCATGCCGGGAAAGAAATTATGCCCAGGCACCACTAATACACCACGTTGCTTGAGGCGCTCATATAGGGCCTGACTGGTAATGGGCAACTCATCAAACCATAACCATAAAAAGATCGCGCCCTCTGGACTATGGATTCGATAGGGCAAAGCGCCTAATTCTGATCTAAACCATTTAACCGCCTGCTGTGCACGCTGCTTATAAAATGGTTTGATTAAATTATTACTCAGCGTCAGTATTTCACCACTGCTAAACAGCTCGCGCGCAATAGTGGGCCCAAGATTTCCGCAGGCTAGATTAACCACCGTATTGGCATTGCTATAGGCCTCCACAATCTCCTCTCGCGCCACGATAATACCAGTGCGCACACCGGGTAGGCCCAATTTAGAAAGACTCAACACCAGAATGGTGTTGTCATTCCAATGGGGTTTAGCATCGTTAAATAAAATACTGGGGAACGGCAAGCCATAGGCGCCATCAATTATTAGCGGAATATCTGCGGCTAGAGCAATCTCATCCAAGTGCTCAATCTCATCATCGGTAAGCACATTGCCGGTGGGATTAGTGGGCCTAGAGACACAGAGTGCTGCGGTCTGCTCCGTGACCTTGAGATGGGAAAAATCGACATGATATTTAAATAGGTTGTCATCCATCAGCTCAATTTCAGGGCGCGTCGCAGTGAAGAAATCCTGCGTTAGGCCTATATCACCATAACCAATATATTCGGGAGCCAGCGGCAGATGAATGGAGCGACTACTGCCATCAGCCATGGAGCCGGCAAGCATATTATAGAGAATAAAAAACGCTGACTGGCTGCCATTGGAGATAGCGATATTGCGCTCAGATAGATCCCAGCCAAACTCTTTTTTCAGCAGGTCGGCAATCTGTCCGCGAAAGACCTTGTCACCCTGAGGCGATTGATAGATACCCATAAGGCTGTGCAGCTGCGCTGGATCCGCCAACACAGATTCTAGACGTGCTTTAAAGATTGCCTCAGCTTCAGGAATTCGACCGGGATTACCGCCACCCATAAATATCATATCCGGGTTTTCATTGAGCGCGGTACCCAGATCATCCATCAACTCAACAATGCCTGTGGGGGCGCAAAACTTATTGCCAAACTGCGATAACTTCAAAACATGCTCCTGTAATTAGGATTCCATATACCTAAAGGTAAAATTCACTCTTGGCTGCTCAAGGCTAGCCACCTTGACCAGTCGATGCTGCCAATGCTCCTGTATACCTGCGCCCATCAATAGCAATGACCCATGGGGCAAGCTAACCGATAGCCGCTCTTTGGTTTTATTGTGACGTAGCTGAAATACTCGCTCGGCACCCAAGCTTAGGGAGGCTACCAGTGGCTCTCTGCCCAGTTCCGGCTCATTGTCTGCGTGCCAGTCGACACTGTCACGGCCATGTCGGTAATAGTTAACCAGAGCCCGATTAAAGCGATGTCCTGTCGTCTCCTCAACCGCTGTTCTGGCCTGATCCATCCAATCTGGAAACTCGAGCGCTTGCAGGCGAATACCCGAATAAGTGTAGCTGGTATTTGGCGTACCGAACCAATTTTGCAACCGCGGGACAGGAATACGTTTACCAGCGATATTAATCATATCCTCGCGCCAGGGCGTTTTGCTGATAGCGGTAGCCAGCAGAGCATCGGCGCGTTGGCTATCGAGCCAATTGGGCCAGAACACAATTTCAGATCTGCATTTATCAGTAAGGCGGACGGGGATAATCTGCTGATCAAAGAGATCCATTGCTGTGGGTCCTCTAAAGAGTGCCGTAGAGTCTGGGCTCGATCTCTAATTCGATGCCAAATTTAACCGCCACTGCATTTTGGATCTCTGCGGCCAACGCCATTAGCTCTGCGCCTGTGCCGCCGCAGTTAATAAGCACCAGCGCCTGATGCTCGTGCACGCCCACCGCCCCTCGACTCTGACCGCGGAAGCCACATTGATCGATAAGCCAGGCCGCGGCTATTTTGTAGCGGCCATCTGGCTGCAGGTAATAAGGCGCTCTATCGCCATGGCTTTGCAGTCGCTCAAGTGCGGACTCTGCAACTATGGGATTTTTAAAAAAACTGCCCGCGTTGGGCAGCTGAGCTGGATCTGGAAGTTTTTGCTGACGGATGCGGCAGACTGTTTCGCCAACCAATTCTGGTGTCGGCGTTCGATCGCCCAGCGCCTGGGCTAATGCAGGATACTGAAT
>OJBN01000105.1_pt1 | contig 21438 bp, 21 predicted proteins | sample 1590441 | NCBI WGS metagenome assembly OJBN01 (sample SAMN05416760, study PRJEB24817) | seawater metagenome | isolation source: Sea water | place: Canada:Atlantic | collected 2013-07 | reverse complement strand
CGAGATCCTCTCTGGTCTCGTGGGCTCGGAGATGTGTATAAGAGACAGAGCTAATGTAGTTTTGTGCGTCAAGGTTAATCATTTGCACTATAAAATTATCAGAAGATTCTGCGGTGACATCTGCGCTACCGCTACGGATTCGTAATAAATCACTATAGTCCTGGCCTGCAGGTGTTAGCTCGCCAGAGATGTTGCTGAGACAAGCCTGAGTTTGTTCAGCGCGCATACTCAGCGAGTAGGTTTCAATGCCTATGAGTCGACTGGTGTCGGGGTTGATTTTGTTAGTGATAGTCGTCGCGTTTGGTCCAGATATAAGAACACTCACAAATTGATCAGTCACCTCGGTAATCTCAGTCTTAAAAAACACTGAGTATTTTTTGAAACTAGCCATAGCCAACTCAATAACTGATGGACTGGTTTCCAATAGCAGGTCACCTTGGCTATCCCGATGAATACTGAATAAGAATATTATTCTGCCTTTGGGAGTGAGGTGAGCGCCATTAAGTGACGACTGGCTGTCTAGCATGGTTAAGTCGCAGGTTACCTGACCTTGCAAAAATTTCTCGCTGTCAGGGCCAGACAGTTTTATAAACCCTCGATGATTAATGCTAACCACGTTTTTATTATTTAGGGATGGATAGTCCGTTGGTGATTCACCAAAGGACGTCACCACAGACTGATTATTGCTGTCTATAACAACCTTATAGGTTGGGAAAATATGTTGCCAGTCCATAGGTTTGAATGACTCTGTAGGTTTATAGGTAATTGTCTCTTATAATACCGCTTTTACTGACTGAATAATAAATTATGAATAAAAACCGTCTAGTATGGGCGAGCCGCCGCGGCATGTTAGAACTCGACCTTATTCTCTCTCCCTTCGTAGAAAATGTCTATGATTCGCTGACAGAGGACGATCAGCTTCGTTTTGAAGTTTTATTGGAGTGCGAAGATCAGACGTTGTTTATGTGGTTCATGCAGCGCGAGCAGCCCACCGACCCTAATATGCAAAGGATATTGCAAATAATCCGTGAAAGTCGCAAAAAGTTATCAAAGGTTTCTTCTTAAACCATCGAAAATACAGTTCTATGCGAGCTTATTGTTGGTACTAAGTATTTTTATGTTGCTGGCTGTTCTTCCGATATTATTTTGACCTAAAGTAATCGCAATTGGCGGTGTTATCCTTTTGCTGGTACGAATTATTACTCTCTGGCGTAATAGACAGCATCAGGAACTACTGTTTAACCCTGAGAATGACAGTTGGCAGTTAAGTGGGCCTCAGAGACGGCAAGAACTGCGGTTAAAGTCCGATCAATTTGTAACGGCGCGACTCGTGATCATTTACTTCAAAACACCAAAGGGATCAGTCATTAAGCGAGTAATTACTCGAGATGTTATGACGACAGCTGATCATCATAAGTTGAGGGTACTTTTACTGGCCCGCAGCCACTAAAGGCTTTTCAGTGGTTAAGACATATGTCGATTGACAATAACATCTTGTCCTGCATAGTTAATTGGCACCATCACGGTATCACGCGCAATGGGAGCGAGTTCGGGATAGTCCAGCGTAAAGTGCAAGCCGCGGCTCTCTTTTCGTTGCATTGCACAACGGATAATGAGTTCGGACACTGTGGCTAGATTACGTAGCTCAAGTAGGTCACGGGTAACCTTACAGTTACTGTAATACTCTTGTATTTCATTTTGCAGCAGCTTAATACGATGCTGCGCTCTCTGAAGTCGCTTATCTGTGCGCACAATACCGACATAGTCCCACATAAAGCGCCGTAACTCGTCCCAATTGTGTGAGATTACAACATCCTCATCAGAGGAGCTTACTCGCGATTCATCCCATTCAGGAATAAAATCGGGTTCGGTAATTTGAGCGATACCTTGATTGATTTTGCGTGCGGCGCTTTGAGCATAAACTAAGCACTCGAGTAACGAATTACTCGCCATACGATTAGCGCCATGCAATCCTGTAAAGGCATTTTCGCCGATCGCATATAAATTTAGTAAATCGGTTTGTCCGTCACTCGATACCATTATTCCGCCGCAAGTGTAGTGCGCCGCCGGGACAACAGGAATTGGATCAGTTGTTATGTCGATACCAAAGCTGAGACATTGCTCATACACCGTAGGGAAGTGTTCGATTATAAAGTCCGCTGATTTGTGACTGATATCAAGATACAAGCAATCACTACCCAGTCTTTTCATTTCGTGATCGATTGCTCGAGCTACAACGTCTCGAGGGGCAAGCTCTGCATCAGGATGAAAATTACCCATAAAAGTACTTCCATCAGGTAGGCGCAATATAGCACCTTCTCCTCTCAGTGCTTCGGTGATAAGAAACGACTTAGCCTTGGGATGGTACAAACATGTCGGATGAAATTGATTAAACTCTAAGTTGGCCACTCGGCAACCTTTGCGCCATGCCATGGCTATACCGTCACCACTGGCACCATCTGGATTACTGGTATAGAGATAAGCTTTGCTGGCACCACCGGAGGCGAGAATCACACTTTTGGCGTGAAAAAGCGAGATGACAGAGGTCTTAATGTCTAACAGATAGGCCCCAGTACAACGAATTTTGCGTGAGTTAGTATCTGCTTGGGTGACTAGATCGACCGCACAGTGTTGCTCGAAAATATCAATATTTTCCGCGGCAATCACCTGTTCGACAAGGGTGCCAGTAACTTCTTTCCCTGTCGCATCTGCCGTGTGAAGAATACGACGATGACTGTGACCACCCTCTTGAGTGAGATGATAATTCTGCTGATCGTTTTCTCGAGTAAAGGCAACCCCTTGCTCGATCAGCCATCTCACCGCATCAGGACCATTCTCAACGACAAAGCGTACTGAATCTTCGTGACACAAACCTGCCCCGGCAATAAGAGTATCGGCAACGTGAGCATCAGCGCTATCATTTTCGTCAAATACCGCCGCGATACCTCCTTGTGCCAGCCAGGATGCTCCACCTTGTAGAGAAACCTTACTGATCAGAGCTACCCGCAAATGCTTATCTAGCTGAAGAGCACTGGTAAGTCCAGCCGCACCACTGCCAATAATAAGAACGTCATAAAGAAAATTTTGCTTCATTGCTATGCCACATAGATCTGGTCGGCCATGATAGTATAAGATTTTAAATCAAGCGAACTTAAAGCGCCCTTGACGGTCTGTATTTATACGCCGGCGAATGACTTGCTTTATTCGCTTCATCAAGTTTACTCAAGAGTTACAGAAACGGATTACAGAATGGTCGGAAAAAAAGCGCAGCCATCGGATGAACAGTTGGTGGTTAGAGTACAGAAAGGCGACAAAAGAGCTTTTGACCTATTAGTGCTGAAGTATCAGCAAAAGGTACATTCGATCGTGGGTAGATTTGTTCGCGATGCTGATGAGGTAGCTGATGTCGTTCAGGAGTCGTTTATAAAGGCGTATCGAGCGATACCTAATTTTCGTGGCGACAGTCAGTTTTATACCTGGTTATATCGTATCGCCGTAAATACGGCCAAAAATTATTTAGTATCACGAAGTCGGCGTCCGCCAGCTTCCGATGTTGATGTGGCTGATGCCGAGTATTACTCAGGGAGTGATTATTTAAAGGATTTAGGGACTCCAGAGAATAATCTCTTCAGAGACGAACTGGAGGCAGTTATCGTCAAGGCAATAGCAGATTTACCCGAGGATCTTAGAACAGCAGTAACCTTGAGAGAGTATGAAGGTCTCAGTTATGAGGGGATTTCCGAAATAATGGATTGCCCTGTAGGGACTATTAGGTCGCGTATTTTTCGAGCGAGAGAGGCGATTGACGCGCATGTTTTAAAATTAGTAAATACTGAATAGTTTTTTGGTGAACCTTTTTGATAAGGTTCGGTCATAGAGTGGGTATATTGAAGAGTTGTCAATTTGAGAGGCATGAAGATGGGTCAATATGATGAACAACTAGGAGAGTCTTTGTCCGCGTTAATGGATGGAGAGAGCAGTGATTTGGATACTCGCAGGGTGCTGAAGGAATTAGCCTTAGAAGATAGCCAAAATGCCATGCTGATGCGTGACAAGTGGCGGCGATATCACAGCGTGTCCTCGGTTATGAAAGGCGAAGCGGTCTCTAGGATTGACTACTCTGCGGATATTGCCCGTGCTATTGGTGACGAAGTCGTTTTTAAAGTAAATCCGTTGGTGAAAATACTTAGTTCGTCAGGCCGCTTTGCTATTGCAGCATCAGTGGCTTTGGTCGCAGTGTTGGGTGTTCAGCAGTTCAACCAATCAGCTGGGTTACCTGATGAGACGGCTGGTTTTGCTTATGTCGATGAAACGTCAGTAGAAGGTTTGGTTGGTCCAGTTAACCAGTTCCCGGCAGGATGGGCGTTATCAGAGGAGTTGCAGGTGCGAACTGTTAGTGCAGATAGTGTCGAGAAAAATACTTACTCAGAGCAGGACGCTCGTGCTTACCTTGCTTATGTTTTGGCTAAACATTCTTCGAAGGCGCCCTATGTTCGTAGTCAAGGAATGTTGCCCTATGCTCGGGTGGAAAAACGTACAACGATAACTGATCAGGAATAGCTATTAGCCGTGACGCATTTTTTCAGTAAGAGAACATTCAAAATGGCGGTTTTTATGACCGCCATTTTTATTTCTGTGCCAACCTTGGCGCAGCAAAACAGAGAAGCCGATGAGTTAGTCAAAGGTATGATTGAGGCGTCAAAAACCTTGAACTATTCTGGTCTGGTGACCTATGAAAAGGCAGGACGTTTAAAAACGTCCAAAATGCTTCATCTCATTCGAGAAAATAACATCTTTGAGCAACTCATCCACCTGGATGGTCCTGCAGGCCAGTTTTCATGGCGAAGAATCGATGAAAATTGTGGTTTGGGGCGTGCGCAAGGCGCAGAAGCTGGCGCGTTATCCACGTTGGATAGTAGTAGCTTCGAACGCCTCACAGCATCCTACTCTTTCGAAATAAGGGGGCAGTCTCGAGTGGCTGGTCGCGAGGCCACAAGTCTTCTGCTAAAGCCTAAAGATAATTTCCGTCTCCCTTACTTTGTGGCCATTGATAATCAATCTAATCTTATGTTGATGTCGGTGATATTGAATCAGGTTGGAAAACCATTAGAACGATTTCAGTTTGTTGAAATTCAAGTGGGAGGTGATCTCGATTCGATGTCTATCGATGATGCGGGGGTTAATGTCGAAGACTCTTGTGCCATTGAGTCTGCGCAGCAACCTTTAGACGACTGGACTGTTGAGTGGGTTCCTCCCGAGTTTTTCTTAACGGACTCTGAAAAAGAGCCATTAACTGGGCAAAGTGTCATGAGCTTTTCTGATGGATTATCGGCTTTTACCGTGTTCATAGAGTCTGTGCAAACGAGCAAAAAAATCCCTCCCTTTACCTTTAACCAAGGGGCGACGACAGCGGTTAGTTCAAAACTAAAATATAAAGGTGATGAATTTACGGTTTCGGTTGTTGGTGAAATTCCGACTGATAGCGCCAAAAAAATTGTTCAATCGGTGGGGCACTCATCTAAAAAGTCTCAACTTCCGTAGTCTAGGTATGGTGACTAAATGATTTTTGAGGCAGGAATTGTTGTTAGCAAAGCTAATAACAGCGTGATGGTGGAAACGATTCAAAAAACTGCGTGTGACAGTTGCGCAGCTCAGCCAGGTTGTGGTCATTCTGTGCTCTCAAAACTCACTGGGAACTCTGTTCGGATTAGAGTCCTTATGGGTGAATTCAATGCCAGTGAGGTTGCTCTAGGCCAGTCTGTGACCATCGGGATACCTGATCATGTGGTGGTCAAAGGCTCTTTGTTTGTTTACCTAGTACCGCTATTAGGCTCGTTAATAGGCGCCTGGGTGACGGGCTCTTTTGATAAGAGTGTCGCTCTAGATTTGATGAGCATTATGGGTGCTGCCATTGGGCTGATAAGCGGTGGAATTTTTGTCCGGTTGCGTAGTCAAAAGAGTCAGGATGAGAGTGAAAGTAATCCTATTTTGTACGAAGTTGGCAATATCTCCGGGATTTTTGCGGGCGCCAGCTAATTGAGAGGTAAAATTTTGTGGGAGTGTTCAGTGCTTAAAAAAGTAATTTTGACTGTCTGTTTGTTGGCTTTCTGTAATACCAATGCCTATGCGAGCTTGCCTGACTTTACTGTGCTAGTCGAAGAAGCGGCGCCTGCGGTTGTTAAGATCAACACCGTTAGCAAGGCGGCCCCGAAGGGTGAGCAGCCGCGGATACAAGGGCAGATGCCGGAGATTTTTCGAGAGTTACTTGAGAAGCGTCAGCGGCCAGTTCGGCCATCGCGAACGATGGGGTCTGGATTTGTAGTGTCTCCTGATGGTTATATTTTGACCAATCATCATGTAGTGGATCAAGCTGAAGAAATTCAGGTTCAGTTTGCAGACCGCAGTGAATATACCGCTACTGTTGTGGGCTCAGACAGACGCTCAGATTTAGCGCTACTTAAAATTGAGGCTGATAATTTACCGAGTCTTGAATTTGCAGATTCCGACTCGATCAAAGTTGGTGCTTGGGTGCTCGCAATTGGCTCGCCCTTTGGACTCGATTATTCGGTAACGGCCGGTATTATTAGCGCTATTGGGCGGAGTCTTCCCACTGAGCAAGGCGAAAACTACGTACCTTTTATTCAAACTGATGTGGCCATTAATCCGGGCAATTCGGGCGGCCCGCTCTTTGATCTGCAGGGTGAAGTCGTAGGGGTAAATTCGCAAATATTTACGCGCTCGGGAGGGTCAATCGGCCTGTCCTTTGCCATTCCCGCGGTGGTCGTACAAAACGTGGTTATGCAGCTTAAAACTTCTGGAGAGGTCACTCGAGGGTGGCTGGGCGTTAGTATTCAAGACGTGGACCGCGATCTTGCTGAGTCCTTTGGCCTCGATCGCCCACGGGGTGCCTTAATCGCACAGGTGGGGGCAAACTCTCCGGCCCAGAACGCGGACTTGCAAAGTGGTGACATTATCCTTGAATTTGATGGGCAGCCCATTAACACCTCCTCGGACCTTCCTCACGTAGTCGGTCTTATTGCTCCGGGCAGTAAAGTCGAGGCAGTGGTGCGCAGAGATGGTCGTAATGAAACTTTGGAGGTTGTCGTTGGTGGGCTTGATGCAGGAGAGCGTCCCTCTGTGAGCGGACGCATGCCGGATGCGCCTGATAGTGACGCTATTTTTGGCATGATTCTGGAGACCGCGGACGAGGAAATGATGGCCGAATTGGGCCTCAGTGGCGGTGTGTTGGTGCTGGAAGTGGCCCCGGAGTCCTCTGCAGCCATGGCGGGTATTGTCGGTGGCGATGTGGTCACTCGCTTAGGGAGTAGCGCGATTCAGTCGATCAATGACTTCGAGGATGCAGTAAGCCGGTTGCAGCCTGGGCAGTCGGTAGCGATTCGGCTGATTCGGCAAGGCGCGCCCCTGTTTTTGGCGATTCGCGTGCCCCAAGCAGAGCAATAATTTGCGGTCGCACCGACGGCAAATGCATCCTGTAGCCCGGTGGGTTAGAATGCCGCGCCTTCTGGGCCGATCCCGGCCCGGCATTATCGGGAACTCAGCGCGTGACTGAACTAAGTCATATCCGCAATTTTTCAATTATTGCGCACATCGATCACGGCAAATCGACGCTAGCCGATCGTTTTATACAGCACTGTGGCGGCCTATCTGATCGTGAAATGGAGTCTCAGGTACTGGACTCCATGGAGTTGGAGCGCGAGCGAGGCATTACGATAAAGGCGCAAAGCGTGACGTTGAAGTATCAGGCGCACAACGGTGAAGAGTATCAGCTCAACTTTATTGATACGCCAGGACACGTCGATTTTTCCTATGAAGTGTCACGATCCTTATCCGCTTGTGAGGGCGCATTGCTCGTGGTTGATGCTGCGCAGGGGGTTGAAGCCCAGTCGGTTGCCAATTGCTACACCGCGATAGAGCAGGGGCTAGAGGTACTGCCGCTTCTCAACAAAATGGACCTACCTCAGGCCGATCCGGACACCGTGAAGCTGGAAATCGAGGAGATTATAGGTATTGAGGCCCAGGAGGCTTGCCCCGTTAGTGCCAAAACAGGGCTAGGTATCGAGGATGCTCTGGAATACCTCATAAAAAATATCCCAGCGCCCGAAGGTGACCGAGCAGCGCCACTTCAAGCGCTCATCATCGATTCCTGGTTTGATAACTATTTAGGCGTCGTTTCCTTAGTCAGAGTGACTCAGGGGACGTTGCGTAAGCGCGATAAGTTCATTGTTAAATCTAGCGGGAAACAACATCAGGCCGACATGGTCGGTGTGTTTACGCCGCGAAGAACCGAGACTGGCGCCCTAGCTGCTGGCGAAGTGGGGTTCATCGTTGCCGGGATTAAAGACATTAAAGGTGCGCCGGTTGGTGACAGTTTAATTTCTGTTGCGCATCCGGACACCCCAGCACTGCCTGGCTTTAAAAAAGCGAAGCCCCAGGTGTATGCGGGTATATTTACGGTATCTTCAGACGATTACGAAGACTTTCGAGATGCATTGGGAAAACTCACCTTAAACGATGCGTCCTTGTTCTATGAGCCTGAAACCTCTGATGCTTTGGGATTTGGTTTTCGCTGCGGCTTTTTGGGCATGCTCCACATGGAGATTATTCAGGAAAGGTTAGAGCGCGAATACAATCTAGATTTGATCACCACGGCGCCCACGGTGATTTATGAGATCGTTACGAAAGATGACAGTGTCATCAACGTTGATAACCCTTCTAAACTCCCTGATGTGGGCGAAATTCAGGAAATGCGTGAGCCGATAGCCCGTTGCACGATCCTGACGCCCCAGGAATTTCTGGGCAATATCATTACGCTTTGTATCGATAAACGGGGGTCGCAAGTGGATCTGCAGTACTTAGGCAAGCAAGTACAGCTGATTTACGACATTCCTATGGCGGAAGTCGTTCTCGATTTTTTTGATCGTTTGAAGTCAGTGAGTCGCGGTTACGCCTCTTTGGATTATGGGTTTCACTGTTTTCAAGCAGCACCTCTGTCGAGGCTTGATGTGTTGATTAATGGTGACCGGGTTGATGCGCTGGCGGTCATTGTGCATAGAGATTACATTCAGGGCCGCGGCCGGGTGTTGACCGAAAAAATGAAAGAGTTGATTCCTCGCCAGATGTTCGATGTGGCTATTCAGGCGGCAGTCGGTGGCAAGATCGTGGCGCGGCAAACGGTCAAAGCCTTACGGAAAAATGTGACTGCCAAATGTTATGGTGGCGACGCTACGCGCAAGAAAAAGCTGTTAGAAAAGCAAAAAGCCGGAAAGAAGCGAATGAAGCAGGTGGGTAACGTTGAAATCCCACAGTCCGCGTTTCTGGCGGTTCTGCAGGTCGATAGTTGAATAACCCCATTGTCATGGAGCTGATGTGAACATCGATTTCCCCCTTATCCTTTTAATACTGGTGTCCGGTAGTGGTCTCATTTGGGCGTTGGATGCGCTTTTTGCGGCGGGGCCTAGGCGGGCGAGGATCGCAGATCTCCAGCGTCGATATCCAAAGTGGGAGCAGGACGATGCTGGGGACGCCAAAAAATACAGGTCGTCCTTTGCCGAAACGGCCTCTGAGCCCGTTATTGTCGAGTACGCCCGTTCGTTTTTTCCCCTGTTAGCTTTTGTTTTTGTACTTCGCTCCTTTCTTTTTGAGCCGTTTCAGATTCCCTCATCTTCCATGGTGCCAACACTGGAAGTGGGAGATTTTATCTTGGTTAATAAATTTAATTACGGCCTCAGGCTCCCCGTGGCGCGCTCACAGGTAGTGCCTATTGGCAAGCCTGAGCGGGGTGATGTGATGGTTTTTTTCCCGCCTCACCAGAACGATACCTACTACATTAAACGGGTAATAGGGATTCCGGGTGATCGAATTGAGTATCGTGGTAAGGCCATAACAGTCAATGGTGAGCCTGTTCCTAGGGAGTGGTTGGCCACGGTTCCCGAGGGTCGATCACGTTATGACGTGGGTCTTGAGTCTGTTGGATCAGATCGCTACCTTATGCAAATAGACCAGCGGCGGCCTTCACGGGATTTTTCTGCCACGGTAAAGGCAGGCCACTACTTCATGATGGGCGATAATCGTGATAACTCCAGCGACAGTCGGGTGTGGGGGCAGGTGCCAGAGCGAGATATTGTTGGGCAAGCCGTGGCTATCTGGATGCATTGGGAGTCGTTGTTTTCGATCCCTTCTTTCGGTCGTGCCGGTTCGATCGACTGACAGTTAGAGGTACTCATGAATAGATCGCGAATAGTCAGCGCACATCAAGGGGGGTTCACTTTTTGGACCTTGCTTGTGTATCTGTTGGTTTTTGGTGGCGTCCTAATACTGTCGCTGAGAATTGCTCCATCCTATTTAGAGTATTTGACGGTAAAAGATATCGTTGAGCGAGCGGTTGACGATTTTGATCCCCAAACCCAAAGTTCTACTGAAATTCGAACGCGTATTCGCAAATTACTGCACACCTCACAGGTCGATGTCATCGACGCTAACGATATTGAGATTTACCGGGAGCGACGTAAGATCGTGATAGATGCGAATTACGAGGTGCGCTTCCCTCTTTTCTGGATCGTCGACGGCGTTATGAATTTTGAAGATTTGATCTTTAAAGTGGATGGGAATTGAGTCCGTCCAGCCAGTCACCTCAACTCCTGAGTCTGCAAGCTCGTCTCGGATATAGTTTTCAGGACCTGCAAAACCTCAAACTTGCACTCACCCATCGAAGTGCGGGGCGCAGCAACAATGAGCGGCTTGAGTTCCTTGGGGATTCTTTCGTCAATCATGTCATAGCGCAGCGTTTGTACACCCAGTTTCCGAAGGCAAGCGAAGGTCAGTTGACTCGACTCCGTTCAAATTTGGTGCGTGGCACGTTTTTAGCAACACTGGGCGAAAAATATGCGCTAGGAGAGTGCCTGACACTGGGAGTGGGTGAGCGCAAAAGTGGTGGCCGACATCGGGCGAGTATTCTCGCTGATACGGTAGAGGCTGTTGCTGGGGCCATTTTGCTGGATTCCGGCTACGAAGTTGCGGCCGCGGTCATTTTAAAATGGTTCGACGGGGCATTAGGTGAGCTTCAGTTAGATGGCGACAAAGACAGTAAAACATTGCTTCAAGAATGGTTACAGGCACGGAGCTTGCCGTTACCTAACTATGAGTTGGTGGCTATCGAAGGGCCAGATCATGCGCAGGAATTCGAGGTGCTCTGTCATATTAAGGGTCAAAAAAACACGTTCTCGGGGCGGGGTTCGAGCCGTCGCAGTGCCGAGCAGAAAGCTGCCTCTGTGGCCATGGGAGAACTAACTGATGACTGACGGAAGCGAGCGCTGCGGTTACGCGGCCATTGTAGGTCGACCCAACGTGGGCAAGTCCACGCTGCTAAATTATGCGCTGGGTCAAAAAATCAGTATCACTTCAAGAAAACCTCAAACGACTCGTCATCAAGTTATGGGTATTTACACCGATAGTGGTGACCAGGTTGTATTTGTCGATACCCCCGGCATGCATTTGGAGCAGGGCAAGGCCATTAACCGATACATGAACCGTGCCGCCAGTAGCGCCTTAGCCGATGTGGACCTAGTGCTCTTTGTCGTAGATAGAAATCGATGGACCTCAGAGGACGATTTGGTGCTGGAGGCACTGCGACATACCGAAACCCCAGTGGCCCTAATTATTAATAAAATTGATCGGCTCGAAGATCCAGGTGTTCTACTGCCTTGGACGGAGTCTGTGCGATTAAAATACGGGTTCGACGCGATCTTTCCAATCTCAGCTCTCCGGCAGTCCAACCTGCCGGCTCTGATGACCTACATCCGCGATAAAATGCCCGCGGGAGCCCACTTCTTTCCAGAAGACCAGGTGACGAACCGATCTGAACGTTTTCTTGCAGCTGAATTAATCCGGGAAAAAATAGTTCGGCAATTAGGCGATGAAATGCCGTATACCACTGCCGTAGAAATCGAGAGTTTCAAGCTGGATGGTAAATTACTGCGTATTGACGCGCTGATCTATGTTGAACGTCAGGGGCAGAAAAAAATTGTCATTGGCGAAGGAGGGAGCCGCTTGCGCTCAATAGGTACTGAAGCCAGAAAAGATATGGAAATGGCCTTCTCTGGCAAGGTCATGCTCAAGCTTTGGGTAAAGGTGAAGTCAGGCTGGTCCGATGATGAGCGTGCACTTCGGAGCTTGGGATTCGAGGACGGCATCTGAACAATGGCCAGCGAGCTGGAGCCTGCCTGGTTGTTACATCGGCGCAACTATGGCGATGGCGGATTTCTTGTTGATGTGTTGGGACTCAATTCCGGACGTATATCTGCGGTTGTAAGAGGTGCTAGACGTAAGGCGAGGGGCGGAAGTCACGCAGGTGTTCTTCAGCCTTTTATTCCTTTGCTGGTCGCGACGAGCGGACGGGGTGAGTTAAAAACGCTGAACAGGCTCGAAGTCGCAAGCGCCACCGTTGAATTAACGGGAGAGCGAATTTTCAGTGGTTTCTACCTCAATGAGTTGTTGGTTCGTTTGTTGCCGAAATTCGTCAGCTGTCCAACGCTATTTGCACGCTACGGTGGGACTATTGAGGCACTGATGCTGACAGAGGCTGAGCTGGATTTACGGAAGTTCGAGCTCACGCTTCTTGAGGAGCTGGGTTACGGGCTTCGCTTTGATGCTGATGCGAATAATGATGCCGTTGAGGCGACTAAGTCTTATTTTTACGACCCTGCTAAAGGGTTTTTACCCCGCGTTTTTACGTCTGGAGATCTTGGCAACGGCGAAGGTGTGTTGCGCGGTGATCAGTTGTTGAATATAGCGGACTGGTTATTTAATGGTGATGGTCTAGAGCTGTCCAACTGGCAGAGCTTAAAAGAGCTGACCCGTGTAGCATTGCAGTTACAGCTGGGCGATCGGCCTCTGAAAAGTCGCGAATTATTAAAGGCCTTCAGGTGGCGTGAAGAACCCGTTGCAAAACCAGAACAATGCTCAACGCCATGAACGCTTATCTGCCAGTGCGAACAGGACGGAAAAGGACGTTAGATGAACTCCTCTGAAGATTCCTACCCTACGATTGAAAGTGTTGTGGGAGAGACTCCGCTAGTGCGCTTGCAGAGATTGGCGAGGGGCTCTAATAACCATGTGCTTTGTAAACTCGAAGGTAACAACCCAGCAGGTTCGGTAAAGGATAGACCTGCTCTAAGCATGATTGCTGAGGCCGAAGCTAGAGGTGACATTCGACCTGGTGACACCTTGATTGAGGCCACCAGTGGCAACACCGGTATCGCCTTGGCGATGGCCGCCGCGATACGCGGTTATCGCCTTCGTCTGATTATGCCCGCCCACATGAGCTCAGAAAGAAAGTTGGCAATGGCCGCCTATGGTGCCGAGCTGATTCAGGTAAGTCGAGAGGAGGGCATGGAAGGTGCTAGAGACTTGGCCGAAGCCATGCAAAGCCGCGGCGAAGGCACGGTTCTAAACCAGTTTGGGAATTTTGATAATCCGCTGGCCCACTATCGGGGTACCGGGCCTGAAATATGGCGCCAAACCCGGGGCGAGGTGACGCACTTTATTAGCTCGATGGGTACCACAGGAACGATCATGGGAGTGTCAGCTTTTTTAAAGGAAAAAAACCCTGAGATTCAGATTATTGGGCTGCAGCCTAAAGATGGTTCTCAAATTCCGGGCATTAGACGTTGGTCAGAAGCCTATCGCCCCACTATTTTTCAGTCGGCCAAGGTTGATCGAACCATTGATATCTCTCAGTCGGAGTCCGAACGCATGATGCGCCGGCTTGCCGTTGAAGAAGGAATCTTTGCGGGGGTATCGTCGGGCGGATCTGTCAGTGCAGCATTACAAGTGAACCAGGAAGTTGAGGGCGCCACTATTGTGGCGATCGTTTGTGATCGTGGCGATCGCTATCTCTCAACGGGTGTTTACGGAACTTGAGGACGCTTTGCCATGGTGCAAGTCAGAGCTTTACTTGAAACCGCAAGTTTAGATCAGGATAGTTTTGCGAACTGGCTGACAGGTCTTGCTATACCCCTGGATGCGCTTGATCAAACAAGACTGATTGATGCCTTTGCGCTGCTGCGTGAGCAGGGGTCGGCGCAGTCTCAGGGTACACTGGATTGGGCCGGTGATGCCGATGTGTTGTCAGTGGGTCTCGAGACGGTGCAAATTCTCGCCGAGCTGAGGCTGGGTCCAGACGCATTAATAGCCGGCTTTCTTTACCGCTCGGTTCGCCAGCAGGTCATCTCTATCGATAGCCTCAGGCAGCGCTTTGGTGACAAAGTCGCGAGCCTTCTTGACGGCGTCTTGCGTATGGCCGCGGTGAGTGACCTCACTGATTTAAGCGATGTTCCTGTGCTGGGGCAGTCTGCTGCACCCAATATCAATATCAGACGCATGCTGGTAGCCATCGTGGACGACGTGCGTGTGGCATTAATCAAGCTGGCGGAGCGCACAGTTGCGATGCGGGTTTTAAAAGGAGCCGATGAACATCGGCAGCAGCGCATTGCATGGGAGGTTTTTAATGTTTATGCACCGCTGGCGCATCGGTTGGGTGTTGGTCACTTGAAATGGGAGTTGGAAGATCTTTCTTTCCGCTACACCAATAAAGAGGCCTACCACAGAATTGCGAATTTACTCGATGGGCGGCGTCAGGATAGAGACAGTTTTATTTCGCGGGTTAACGCGCAATTAACGAAAACGCTGACCCAATCGGAGCTGTCTTTTGAAATTACAGGCCGGGCAAAACATATTTACAGCATTTGGCGAAAAATGCAGCGTAAAGGCATTGGCTTTTCCCAGGTGCACGATATTCGGGCTTTACGCATACTCGTGAGCGATGTAGCCGCTTGTTATCAAACTCTGGGTGTCGTGCACGGCATGTGGCGAAATATACCGAATGAGTTCGATGATTATATCGCCAGCCCCAAAGAAAATGGTTATCGGTCGCTGCATACGGCGGTTATTGGGCCTGAAGGAAAGATTTTAGAAGTTCAGATCCGCACTGAGGAGATGCACGAGGAAGCTGAGTTGGGTGTCTGTGCGCACTGGCGATACAAAGCCAGTGATAGCCATGGGGCTGGCCCTGATACCTACGAGGAAAAGCTCAGTTGGCTTAGACAGGTTCTCGAATGGCACGAAACAGTGGGTGACGATGAAGTGACTGCAGAGCAGTTTACCTTCGACTCTGCACAAGACCGTGTTTATGTTTTTACCCCCAAGGGCGATGTCGTGAGTTTAGTTCAAGGGGCAACCCCCTTGGACTTTGCCTATCATGTTCACACCGAGGTTGGGCATCGATGCAGGGGCGCTCGAGTAAACGGCACGTTGGTGCCTCTTACCTATGTTTTAGGTACGGGAGATCGCGTCGAGATATTAACCGCAAACACAGTACAGCCGCGCCGAGATTGGCTACTGTCGTCCTCAGGATTTTTGCGGACGGCACGGGCACGCAATTGCGTGCAGCAATGGTTTAAGGCTCAAAATCGCGACGACAATGTGGCGGCAGGACGTGAGCTGGTCGAGCGGGAGTGTGCTCGATTGGCGCTTACCTCACTGGATTACAAGGCAATGTCCGTGGCGCTTAGTCTGAACGCCGTAGATGATATGTTTGCTGCGGTGGGCTCAGGTGAACTTACCTCAAAACAAGTTGTTCGCGTCGCGAAAACTGTGACGCACTCTGAAGGTGATGAGCATCCAGAATGGGCTGTTCATCAAGAGCAAACTGCACCAGAGAGCGTTGACAGGGTAGATGGTGTTGGCAACTTGCTGACCCAGTTTGCTGGCTGCTGTATGCCGGTGCCGGGGGATAGTATTGAGGGCTATATCACGCGCTCTCGGGGAGTTACCGTTCACAGGGCAGACTGTGCTCGACTACTGACGCTCCACAACGAACACCCCGAGCAGATTATCGCGGTGAAGTGGGGCAGTGCTGAGGTCGATTTATTCCCTGTGGATATTGAGTTAACAGCCTATGACAGGCAGGGTCTGTTGGCAGATGTCACATCAGTTTTGGCGCAGGCTTCGGCTAACGTAACCTCGATCAACACCCAGAGCCACCCTGACGACAATACGGCGCATATGCGCCTTCGCGCCGAGGTGCCCACTATTGATGCTCTCATGGAGCTGTTGGCAAGGCTTAATCATCTGGATAATGTCATTTCGGCAAGGAGGGTTGTTCTCTAATGAAGGCTGTTTCCGACACGAAATCTGTCCGTCAATTCGATATCCCAGATTTACTGAGAATTATGGAGCGTCTCAGAGACCCGTCAGATGGATGTCCTTGGGACAAAAAGCAAACCCTCGCCAGCGTTATCCCGCATACCCTGGAAGAATGCTACGAGCTGGTGGATGCTATTGAGCAGGGTGATTTGCCCCATGTTGCCGAGGAGCTCGGAGATGTGTTGTTTCAAGTGATCTTCTACAGTGAGCTGGGACGGGAGTTAGGCGCCTTTGACTTTAACGCTGTGGTCGACGGCATAGCGCGTAAGCTTTTGAGGCGTCATCCCCATGTGTTTGCTGACGGCGCCATCGAGGGTCGGGTGCTGACTTCGATAACGACCGAAGAGGTTAAAGTAAACTGGGAGTCGATAAAGCGCAAAGAGCGAGGGCCGCAAAATTCTCTAGGTAGTCTGGGCGATGTTCCAAAGGCGCTCCCGGCATTGAGCCGAGCGCAAAAGCTACAAAAAAGAGCCGCTACGGTTGGCTTCGATTGGCAGGATATTGATTCTGTTGTGGAGAAACTTGAAGAAGAGCTGTCCGAGTTTCAACAGGCTGCTTCGCAGAGTTCCAAAGAAGGTATGGCAGAGGAGCTCGGTGATCTTATTTTTAGTGCCGTTAACGTTGCGCGCCACCTCGAGTTTGATGCAGAAAAACTATTGCGACGTGCTAACGAAAAATTTGAGGCTCGCTTCAATCACATGGAGACGGCTGCATTAGCGGAGGGTAGCTCATTGAAAGAGGAGTCGACTGCACAAATGGAAGCACGTTGGCAGTCGGCTAAAACGAAGGATTAGCGCTTGTAACCCATGCGCTAGCTGTGTACTTTTGGCGCTCCCATTGAGGGTAGGGATGACGATCGTGGGGCGGTCGTTGAACCGAAACCGACACTTGCATAAAAAAAGGGAAGTCCCCATGCGAATTATTCTTCTAGGTGCGCCCGGCGCAGGAAAGGGTACTCAAGCAAAGTTCCTCTGTGAGCAGTTTGGCGTTCCTCAAATTTCTACGGGTGATATGTTGCGTGCTGCCGTTGCAGCGGGCACCGAATTAGGACTGCAAGCCAAGAGCATTATGGATTCTGGTGGCTTGGTTTCTGATGAACTGATCATAGGATTAGTCAAAGACCGTCTTGAGCAGCCCGACTGTGCATCTGGATGCCTTTTCGATGGTTTTCCTCGAACCATTCCTCAAGCACAGGCCATGGTCGATGCGGACATTAATGTCGATCACGTCATAGAAATAGCAGTCGATAATGAAGAAATTGTTGGACGCCTTAGTGGGCGACGAGTGCATCCGCAAAGCGGCCGTATTTATCATGTTGTGCACAATCCACCCGCGGTCGATGGTTTAGATGATGCGACGGGTGAGGCACTAATTCAGCGCGATGATGATAAAGAGGAAACTGTTCGCAAGCGCCTCGATGTTTATCAGCAGCAGACTAGGCCGTTGGTTGATTTTTATCAGGAGCTAGAAGGGCCCGCTTATCATCGGATTCATGGCGTTGGTAACGTCGAAAATATTTCAGCGGAAATCAAAAAACTGTTAGAGATCTGAGTTTTTTCTTACACCAATGACTTGTCATTAAAAATAAACATTGGTAGGTTGCAAACGTACTTACTACTACAAAGGTGGAGACCAGCATGGCAGCAGCAAAGAAAGCACCAGCTAAAAAGAAAGCGGCGTCAAAAAAAGCCCCAGCTAAGAAGGCAGTGGCTAAAAAGACTCCAGCGGCAAAATCCTGATAGTCTAATTAGCGCTAGACCTGTAAAATCCCTCACCTTCCGGTGGGGGATTTTTTTTGCCCATGCATTAATTAGGCTTTCGCCCTAACAGAGAATAACCATGATTTCAGTTTTAGCTATAGAGACCTCTACACCAGCCTGTTCGGTTGCTCTGCGTATGGGTGACACTGTGATTTCACGTTATTGTGAAGAACCGCGGTCGCATACCAAACTGGTGATGTCGATGGTTGATGAGGTACTTGATCAGGCGTCGATAAAGGCTACTGAACTCAATGGGCTGGCTGTTACCTTAGGTCCTGGGTCATTTACCGGTTTACGGATTGGTTTTGCGACAGTTCAGGGGTTAGCGTTTGGTCTTGATCTGCCCGTGGTGGCAGTATCTACCTTGCAGGTGATGGTGCAGACTGCTGTGCGCAAACAGGGGCTAGAAGTAGGTGCGATAATAATGCCTATTCTCGATGCGCGAATGGGAGAGTTTAACTGTAGTTGTTATCGTCTAGAATCTAATGGTAAGTGCAGCGCCCTGATGCAAGATCAGTTGCTAACGGCTGATGAGGCGTTACGACTTATTGATCAGTATCAACCTCATGCTGTAGTGGGCGAAGGTGGACAACTCGAGGTGTCAGACCTAATAGATTTGTATCCAGATGCTCTGGATTTGGTCAATATTGCAGACGCAAAATTTGCTCAGGGATTGGCCCAGTCGATCGATTCAATCGAACTTATTTATTTGCGCGGCACGGATGCTTGGCAAAAACGTAAGCGCATAAGGGCGCTGTAGACTATGGATATTTTACAGGCTATCTGGTTGGCAGTTATTCAAGGCTTTACTGAATTTCTTCCTATCTCAAGTTCAGCACATTTAATTCTGCCATCGCAGATTCTTGGTTGGCCAGATCAGGGCTTGGCTTTTGATGTTGCTGTGCATGTGGGTTCTTTTGTTGCGGTTGTGATGTATTTTCGTCGTGACATACAGCAACTGGTCAGAGCCTGGTTTAAAAGTTTGCGTGGCCCACAGACGCCAGAGAGTAATCTTGCTTGGTATATTGTTGTAGCCACAGTTCCGGCGGGCATAACTGGGCTTATATTTGGTGGGTTCATTGAAATACATTTTCGCTCTATGGCGGTAATAGCCGCTACCACTATTCTGTTTGGATTACTGTTAGGGTGGGCTGATTTGAAATGTCGCGGTAATAAGACCATTTATCAGCTATCGTGGAAGACTGCGCTGCTCGTGGGCGCTGCTCAGGCACTGGCACTTATTCCCGGCACATCGCGATCAGGAATCACCATGACCGCAGCGTTGATGCTCGGGTTTGATCGTATCTCGGCGGCTCGCTTTTCTTTTTTGTTAGCTATCCCCATCATAGCGCTGAGCGGCGGTTACAAGGGATTAGAGTTAATGGGCCAGACATCTGTACCCTGGTTTGAAATTATTATTGGCACGATTTTGTCCGGTGTTACAGCATATATCTGTATTCATAGCTTTCTACGTTTTGTTGAGCGTGTGGGTATGTTGCCCTTTGTTATCTATCGCTTGATCTTGGGCGGTGTATTAATTTTTTTACTGATGGACTAAGGACTTTTCGGGATGACAAAAAAAGTTGCGTTTTTGGGACTTGGCGTAATGGGTTATCCCATGGCTGGATGGCTTAGCCGCAATGATTATCAGGTAACTGTTTATAATCGTACCACTGTCGTTGCAGAGCGCTGGTGTGAGCAATACTCTGGTGACTTGGCAACCACAGCCAGTGCTGCAGTGCTAGACGCCGATATTGTTTTTCTCTGTGTCGGTAATGATCAAGATGTGCAAGAGATCGTTTTGGCGGAGCAGGGTATACTCGTCGGCATAAAGCCGGGTGCTATCTTGGTCGATCACACGACTACCTCCGCAGACCTGGCCAAGGATCTCGCTGTAGCGGCCAATGCTAAGGACTGTACCTTTATTGATGCGCCAGTGTCTGGTGGTCAGCAGGGAGCAGAGAATGGTCAGCTCACAGTGATGTGTGGTGGCAGTGTCGATGACTTTGCGCAAGTTGAGGGCGCCATTGCCAGTTTTGCTAAAGCCGTGCAGCTAATGGGCCCTGTTGGCAGTGGTCAGCTCTGCAAAATGGTTAACCAGATTTGTATCGCCGGCCTGGTGCAAGGTTTGGCTGAGGGGCTCAACTTCGCTGAGAATGCAGGTTTGGACGCCCGTCAGGTGATTGAGGTTATCTCTAAAGGTGCAGCTCAATCCTGGCAGATGGAGAATCGCTATGAAACCATGTTGGCGGGCGAGTATGAGCATGGCTTTGCCGTGCAATGGATGCGCAAAGACTTGGCCTTTGCCCTGCAGGAAGCCGAGCATAATGGCAGTCTGCTTCCGGTCACTCAGCTGGTCGATAGCTACTATGCTGAGGTTCAAGAACTGGGTGGAAATCGCTGGGATACCTCTAGCCTATTGGCCCGATTAAAATCAAAAAGTGAAACCGAAGGACAATAAATATGACTACGGAAACGAGCCAATATAACCAGGCTTTAACGGCATTTTTAGATGCCTCACCCACGCCATTTCATGCGGTTTCCAGCATCAGTAAAATCTTAGCTAAGGCTGGTTTTACTGAACTCAATGAATCTGATGACTGGACCCTAACGCCTGGCGATAAACATTTTGTCACCCGCAATGGTTCATCCATTATTGCCTTTACCCTAGGCGCTGAACCGCTGGCAGACAGTGGGTTGCGCATGGTAGGTGCACATACAGACAGTCCCTGCTTAATGGTGAAGCCACAGCCTGAGGTTACCAAGAATGGTTATTTTCAGCTCGGTGTAGAAGTTTATGGTGGTGCATTATTAAACCCTTGGTTTGATCGTGACCTGTCAATTGCTGGTCGTGTGGTATATCGCGATAGCAAGCAGCAACTTAAGCAGCAACTCGTGGACTTTAAGCGTCCAGTAGCTATGATTCCCAGCCTTGCTATACATCTTGATCGTGAGGCTAATAAGGGCCGTACGGTTAATGCGCAGACGGATATCCCACCGATATTAATGCTGAGCGATAAAGTCGACGATTTTCGCACTATGTTGGCTGCGGAATTTCTGCTGGCAGGCGCAGAGGTTTTAGATTATGAGCTGTGCTTTTACGATACTCAGGGCGCGGCTCAGATAGGTATCAATAATGAATTTCTCGCCTCGGCGCGGCTAGATAATCTGCTTAGCTGTTTTGTAGCTACCGAGGCTCTGTTGCAGGCCGACAGCAGTAATACCTGCTTAATGGTGTGCAACGATCACGAGGAAGTGGGCAGTGTCTCCGCTATCGGCGCCGATGGCCCTTTCCTTGAAGCTGTAATTGAACGCCTCAATGGTTGCACTGAAAGGCAGGAACGCAATCGTGTGATTGATCAGTCGCTGATGATCTCGTGCGATAATGCCCATGCCGCTCATCCCAATCTGTCTCTTATACACATCTCCGAGCCCACGAGACCAGAGAGGATCTCGT
>OJBN01000101.1_pt1 | contig 21708 bp, 15 predicted proteins | sample 1590441 | NCBI WGS metagenome assembly OJBN01 (sample SAMN05416760, study PRJEB24817) | seawater metagenome | isolation source: Sea water | place: Canada:Atlantic | collected 2013-07 | reverse complement strand
ACGAGATCCTCTCTGGTCTCGTGGGCTCGGAGATGTGTATAAGAGACAGCCCCGAAACCGCCGGCAGAGACTCAATGAATTATGCTGATCCTATCAAACGTATCTGTGGTGAACCGTAGCAGCCAACTACCCTTGAAGCAGGACCAAGGTGCCGCATTATAAAGGACCCTGGATAAGGAACCCTAGGATTCGAGGCGTCCCATTCGATCCGCCATATCAGTCATTAATTGGGTGAGCTCCATTAAATTTAAGCTGCCCAGATCTGCGCCATGGCGCCCTCGCACCGCAACCGTATTAGAGACCACTTCTTTATCGCCAACTACCAAAACTAGCGGCACTTTAGCCAGCTCATGTTCACGAATTTTAAAGCCGATTTTTTCATTACGAAGATCGGTGCCTGCCCTGAATCCGGCAGCTTTAAGACTGGCTGCGACCTGCTCGGCATAACCCCCTTGCTTGTCGGTTATCGGCGCCACCACTGCCTGCTGGGGGGCCAGCCACAGCGGAAATTCGCCTTCGTAATGCTCGATCAGAATGCCGATAAATCGCTCAAACGATCCCAGCACGGCGCGATGCAGCATGACCGGCACCACTCGACTGCCATCCTCTGCGACATACTGTGCATCGAGGCGCCCCGGCATTGAGAAATCCACCTGTATCGTGCCCAGCTGCCATACCCGGCCGATACAATCCTTCAAAGAAAACTCAATTTTGGGGCCATAAAATGCCCCCTCACCGGGCAGCATCTCCCAATCTAGGTCCTTCGCATCTAAAGCCTGCGCCAAGGCTGCCTCGGCTCTATCCCAATCTGCCTCAGAACCCACTCGCTCAGCAGGCCGCGTTGATAGTCGGTAGATCACCTCGGTAAAGCCAAAGTCGGCATACACTTCGTGCAGCATGTCGATAAAGGTGGCCACCTCAGACTGAATTTGCGCTTCCGTGCAAAAGATATGGGCATCGTCCTGCGTGAAACCTCTCACCCGCATAATGCCGTGGAGCGACCCTGAGGGCTCATTCCTGTGGCAGCTGCCAAACTCTGCAAGCCTCAGGGGCAGGTCGCGGTAGGACTTCAAGCCCTGATTAAACACCTGAACGTGACAGGGGCAATTCATGGGTTTCACCGCAAATTGCCGCTCGTCGGCATCTAAGGTAAACATTCCCGATGCAAACTTATCGGCATGTCCTGATCGCTGCCACAGAGAAATATCGACCACTTGCGGTGTTTTTATCTCTTCGTAATCAAAGCGCAGTTGCTGTTTGCGCATGTAACTTTCGATCACCTGATAAATGGTCCAGCCGGGAGGGTGCCAAAACACCATGCCGGGAGCTTCTTCCTGGGTATGAAAGAGATTAAGTTTTTTGGCGATTTTGCGGTGATCGCGCTTTTCTGCTTCAGCGATTCTATTGAGGTAAGCCTTCAGCTCTTTTTTGTTGCCCCAGGCGTGCCATAAATACGCTGCAACATCTGGTTATTGGCATCACCGCGCCAGTAGGCTCCCGCCACTTTGGTTAACTTAAACGCTTTTAATTTACTGGTTGTGGGCACGTGGGGGCCGCGACACAGGTCCATCCACTCACCCTGCTTGTAGATAGAAATCTCTTCTCCCTCTGGAAGGTCTTCAATAATCTGAACTTTGAAGTGCTCTCCCATGTTACGAAAAAGATCAATCGCTTGATCCCTGGAGTACACGACTCGTTCCACGGAAAGGTCGGCACTCGCGAGCTCCTCCATGCGCTTTTCAATGCGCCCGAGGTCTTCAGGGGTGAAATTGTGGCCTGTGGCAAAGTCGTAATAGAAGCCATTTTCAACCGTGGGGCCAATCGTGACCTGAGTCCCGGGAAACAACTGCTGTACGGCTTGCGCTAATAAATGCGCGGTCGAGTGGCGAATAATCTCAACCCCGGCCTCGTCCCGCTCGGTGATAATGCTCAAGGCACTATCTGATTCGATAACGAAGGAGGTATCTACCTCAAGGCCATCTACCACACCGGCTAAAGCGGCCTTTGCAAGGCCCGGACCAATATCAAATGCCACATCGGCTACCGAGACGGGCTGCTCAAAAGTGCGTTGGGATCCATCGGGAAGGTTAATCACGGGCATGCTGCTACTCCTTGTTGTCAGTGGCGACCCCTACCAAGGGCCGCTTGCTCAGGGCGCAATTCTAGCGTCTGAGCGCCCAACTTTCACAGCCCACTATTCCCAAACTACAAAACTAAAACCTTTAGAACAGGGCCTTTATTTGGCTTTAAGATCTGCAGACTGCAAAGCTAAATCGCTCGAAACTACCAAAACCCCGACACAAGGAACAAAACTACGGATTCACTAATTATGTTCAATTATGCCAAGCCCTTGAGCGCATCCAACTCCAGTGCAAATATGGGAGTGTGTAGCAGGGATTTAAACTGATGAAGCAGAGAGTGGCATTAATAGAGGATGAACTGGCGTTAGCGGCCAGTTATCAAGACTTTTTGCAGCATGCGGGGTATAGCGTCACGATATACGCAACGGCTGAAAGTGCCATTACAGGCCTTGAGAGTTTTCATCCTGACCTCATCCTGCTCGATATAGGATTAGGACACGATCCAGAGGCTGGCTTTGAGCTGTGCAGAACATTGCGGGCCCGAGACGCCCTCGTTCCCATCATATTTTTAACCGCCAGAGATGAAGAAGTAGACGTTATTTCCGGACTACGCCTGGGCGCCGATGATTACCTCACAAAAGATATCTCCCGGTCGCACCTTCTTGCGCGAATCAATGGACTGTTGCGACGCGTAGTGGCCTTAAGAAATCCCGAGAATCAGGAGCAAATACTCAAACGGGGAAAACTGGAGCTCAATAGCGAACGCTTAACGACCATCTGGGGAGAATCACAAATTGCCCTCACCTATACCGAATTTTGGATGCTCTATGTCATGGCGAAAAATCCGGGGCACATTAAAAGTAGAGAACAGCTGATGGAGGCGGCACGGGTCGTCTTAGATGACAGTACAGTTACCTCGCATATACGTCGAATCCGCCGAAAATTTGAAACTGCAGACGCGGCCTTCGATCACCTTGAAACCGCTTACGGGCTAGGCTATCGCTGGCGGGGCGATGTGTGAAACTACGTTATCAACTTGCCGTGCTGTCTCTGACATTTCTCGCCATTCCCTGGGCTGGCTGTGAATTCCTCAGATCTAATGAGCAAGCACTGAGTCTGCTGCAGGAACAGTCGCTGAGGGCCACTGGACAAGCCATCGCCCACGGCCTCTACAACGAGACCCGGTTACTTTACCCCGAACCCAAAAGGTCCACAGCGCCCTTTAACGATCGATCCCTTCAGGTCCATCGGCTACCCTCAACCCCAGTTCTCGATGGCTACTTTGATGACTGGCCCGATATTGATTGGCGCCAATTTGGCACCACGCGGCGCCCACTAGATCTGCGCCTTGGGAAGCATGGCTCACAACTCATTATTGCCGCGAGGGTCGCCGACGACAGCAAAACTTACGATACGACGACCCCGACCACTGAGCCCAGTGGAGACCGATTCGTTTTGGTAACTTGGCTGGGCAATCAACGACAACGCTACGTCATCAGTACCCCAGCACCGGGCAAAATTGGCGCTCGCCCCCTGAGCCGTCAATTAACATCGGCTCAGTCCGGCGCGATTGTCGGGCACTGGGTAGACACCAGCACTGGGTATCAACTCGAGGTGACACTCCCCCTAGCCCTAGCGGGTGAGCGTTTGGGCATTTATTACCTCGACGCTGATGAGGGCGGCATTAGTGTAAGGGGCAACGTCAACCCTCTCGATACCGATGCGCCACCCTGGCTGGTCCACAGCACGGCTGAAATCGACCTTTGGATAAACCGATACAAAAATCGGACTATTGATGTACAGATTTTGGATCGCTGGGGTTGGCCTCTGGCCAAGATTGGCCAGGCACAACCACCAACACAGCCAACAACTTTTTGGCTTACCCCGTGGCTGTACCGCCAAATACTGGGCACGCCACCCTCTTCTTTACCTCAAACAACCACAAAAATCGGACAGATTGTTAGCCCCGGCATAACCACCGCTCAGCGAGGGCTCGACACTCTAGAGACGGTTGCCACTTCAGAAGGACTGAAAACTCGCTTTACAGCGCCGATTAAAAGCCCTGAGGGCGTGATTGGCATTGTCGTTACTGAGAGCACGAGAAACCAATATTTATCGGTGAGCGCACCCGCTTTCGAAGCTTTGCTGGTTGGAGGCACGGGAGCACTTATTTTGTGCTACGTCACCGTGCTTATTTTTGCCATTGTGCTCAGCAAGAGAATCAGTCGGCTGTCGAGTGCCACTCAAAACTTAGGTGCTAGCAACGCCTCACTGCCTCTTGATCGCTTTAATGACGAACTGACACAGCTAACTATGGCCTTCAATATTCAATTGCAACAGCAGCAACAGCTGCAAGCCTACCTAAAAGCTCTACCTCAAAGTCTCGCCCATGAGATTAGAACCCCCGTGGCCATCATTCGCTCGGCCGTTGCGCTGTTGGCCGACAGTGAACAGCCTACATCTGAACGTCAGCAAATTATTGCCCGGGCCGATGGCGGCATAGATCGGCTCACCCAATTACTGAGTACGATGAATGAAGCCAATCAACTCGAGCAAATTTTGGGTCAGGAACCCTTAAAAACCACCGATATGAGTGCACTCGTTGGAGAGCTCGCCGCAGCCTACAGCGTCACATTCCCAAAGTGGACCTTTGCTGTATTAACTGATGAAGCAGCCATCGTCACCAAAATATCACCTGACCTCATTGTTCAGGCACTCGATAAGCTGGTCGCCAATGCCACATCCTTTGCGCAGCCAGGCACGACTGTTGCCTTGAAACTGAGTCATCGAGGTTTGTGGTGGCGCTTAACCGTGATAAACCTCGGACCACCACTACCCAAAGACACACAGCAGCTCTTCGCGCCCATGGTGTCCTTGCGTGATAAAGATCAAAGAAACGAGGGCTCCCTGGGGCTGGGGCTCTATGTCGTAAGTTTGGTAGCACGCCACCACAAAGGTGAGCCCTGGGCACATAATTTAGAGGACGGCACGGGCGTTGAGGTCGGTTTCACCGGATTATTCACCTAGCAGAAGAACGTGCCCTTCATGCCTTCTGTGCCATAGCCAGCCACTTGGGCACTTGCGCTTCAATTTTTGCTATGACCTCGCTAAAAGCCACCCCTGCCAATTCGGGATCAGATAATTTGGATGGATCCGTTAATGGCCAGTGTAATTTTTGCGCATCACCGAGCCACAGTGGACAGGCCTCGCCTGCGGCACTGTCGCAAACGGTGACCACCAAATTCGGTGGCGACTGCTCTAAAGCCTCCCAACCTGTACTTTGAAGACCCTCAATGGAATAACCGTGCTGTGCTAACTGAAGGAGCGTTTCAGGGTAGATGGCGCCGGCGGGATGGCTGCCAGCACTACTCACTTTTAGAGCCCCCTTGGCATGGGCGTCGGTTATGGCCTCACATAAAATACTGCGGCACCGGTTGTGCGTGCAGACGAATAAAATGTGAAACATGATGTCACTCCGTTTTAAACACAAAAAAAACCGGCCCAGTGAGCGGTCTTATCTCAGATCAATGCAGATCACCACTGCGCCGCTGTCTATACCGATAGGATCCAACGGTCAGAGACAGCAACTTGGGTAATGCGCACTAAGGCGGTTTGCACCTTAGTTCGTCGCTGAACGCTGCATATTTTCCAGAACCTGATCAATGGAAAAGCTGGCCGGCTTTTGCCGGGGCGGATACTCGACAAAGGTTCCTAAAAACTGGCCCACGTAGGTTTGAGCCGGCACCAGTAAGAACACGTGCTGAAACCACCAGTCCTTATAATGGATAGACTCGTGCTCGGCTTCTTCAAACGGATCGCTGTAAAGATCAAAGATCTTGGGCACCCGCAACTGCACAAAGGGATCAGCCCACACATCGAAACTATGCGCCCGCTGTTCAGCAAAAACCGCTTTCCAGCGCTGGTAGCGCATACCCACGAGATTGCCGTCATCGCTAAAGTAGAAGAATTCGGCGCGAGGACTTTCGTCTATCTCTCCACCCCAGTAGGGCAGCATGTTGTAGCCATCGAGATGTACCTTGGTATTACCTTCACCAAAGGTACTGCCTTTGCTCACCTGCTCCTTAAGGTCAACATCACCCAATGCTGCAGCAATGGTTGGAAACCAATCCATGTGGCTGACGATACCGTTAGAGCGTGAACCGGGTTCGATTAGGCCGGGCCATTTCACCAGCAGTGGTACACGATAGCCACCTTCCCAGTTGGTGTTCTTTTCGCCCCTGAAAGGTGCGGTACCGCCATCGGGCCAGGTAAATTTCTCGGCACCGTTGTCGGTGGTGTACATCACCACGGTGTTATCTGCGATGCCTAATTCGTCAAGCTTATCGAGCATTTGGCCGATCATGCCGTCGTGCTCTACCATGCCGTCGGGAAACACTCCTAGACCGGTGACACCTTCTGACTCAGCCTTTAAGCGTGTGTGCACGTGCATGCGTGTCGTGTTGTACCAAAGAAAAAAGGGCTTGTCGGCCTTGACCGCTCTTTCGAGAAAATCTAACGCCGCGGCGGTAACCTCTTCGTCGATGGTTTCCATACGCTTCTTGGTCAGTGGGCCGGTATCTTCAATGCGCCCATCGGCGGAAGACTTTATGACCCCTCTGGGCCCAAATTTCTCCCGAAAAGCCGGGTCTTTGGGGTAATCCGGGTGCTCAGGCTCTTCTTCGGCGTTGAGGTGGTAAAGATTGCCAATAAACTCATCAAAACCATGGTTAGTGGGTAAATGTTCATCACGATCGCCTAAATGGTTTTTACCAAATTGGCCGGTCATATAGCCTTTTGATTTTAGGTATTCCGCAATCGTAGGATCACGTTGGTCCATACCTTCCTTCGCTCCGGGAAGGCCCACCTTTAATAAGCCCGTTCGAAACCCTGACTGCCCCGTAACAAATGCCGCGCGTCCAGCCGTACAACTTTGCTCACCGTAGGCGTGGGTAAACAACATACCCTCTTTGGCAATGCTATCGATGTTCGGCGTTTCGTAACCCATCATGCCTTGATTATAGGCGCTGACGTTCCAGTACCCTATGTCGTCGCCCCACAGCATCAAAAAGTTGGGCTTATCTGCAGCAAAAGTTGAGAGCGGGGTAAAAAGCAATGCTGCAATTAAACAGCGTTTGAGTGAAATCATAAAAGTCTCCATAACTTTATTGTTCGTCCTGCGCGCAACATACCCCACATAGCAAAGCCCTTCACCAAAACTTCAGCTATTTTTTAGGGTTAGCAACGGCGCCAAAGCCCATGACCCGCAGCTCTCACTCAGGTTATCCCACAAAGGCCACTTGTTTGATTTCTGCCAACTGGTCGCGAATTCGTCCGGCCTCTTCAAATTCGAGGTTTTTGGCATGCTCAAGCATTTGCCCTTCCAACTGTGCGATTTTTCTGGCGAGTGCTGCAGGCGTAAGGTGAACCACCTCGGCGGCATAAGCGGCCTTCTCTTCAGCAGCGCGCCGGTCTTTAGCTGATCGCGCTTTGGTGGGCATACGGCGAGCCCCTTCCAAGATGTCTTGCACGCTCTTCTCAATGCCTTTTGGCGTAATGCCATTGGCTTCGTTAAATTCTATCTGCTTGGCGCGCCTGCGTTGTGTCTCGTCCATGGCGCGCTCCATAGACCCGGTTATTTTGTCGGCGTAAAGAATAGCGCGCCCACGAATGTGCCGCGCCGCTCGACCCATAGTTTGAATTAATGAACGGTCTGATCGAAGGAAGCCTTCTTTGTCGGCATCTAAAATGGCCACAAGGGAAACCTCAGGCATATCCAAACCTTCCCTCAACAAGTTGATACCGACCAGCACATCAAATTGACCTAGGCGCAAGTCTCTAATGATTTCTACCCGCTCCACCGTATCAATATCCGAGTGTAAATAACGTACTCGAACATCGTGCTCACTTAAAAACTCCGTGAGGTCTTCGGCCATGCGCTTAGTGAGCGTTGTCACCAATACGCGATCACCGATGGCGACCGTCTCACGAATCTCCTTGAGCAAATCATCGACCTGCGTCCTAGCCGGGCGCACCTCAACCTCGGGATCGACCAAACCTGTCGGTCGAACTACCTGCTCGACCGTACGCCCGGTATGTTCAAGCTCATAGGCGCCTGGAGTTGCTGAGACAAAAACACCCTGAGGCCTAAGGTGCTCCCACTCTTCAAAACGCAGAGGCCGATTATCTAAGGCCGACGGCAAGCGGAAACCGTACTCAACCAGCGTCTCCTTACGGGAGCGATCACCCTTATACATGCCGCCGATCTGCGGCACGGTCACGTGAGACTCATCAACCATAATGAGCGCATTACTGGGCAAATATTCAAACAGAGTCGGTGGCGGCTCTCCCGGCGCTCTCCCCGATAAGTAACGTGAGTAATTCTCGATACCCTGACAGAACCCCAGCTCGCGAATCATTTCTATGTCGTAGCGGGTGCGTTGCTGAATACGCTGAGCTTCAAGAAGCTTATCCGCCTCCTTAAATTGCTTAACGCGCTGCTCCAGCTCTTCCTCGATGAGATCAATTGCACCCAGCATGGTGTCTCTTGATGACACGTAGTGGGTTTTAGGAAATATGGTGACCCGAGGCAGTTTGTCGTGGATCTCGCCGGTCAATGGGTCGAACCGTGAAATATTTTCGATTTCCTCGTCAAAGAGCTCAATTCGGATAGCCAGCTCGTCTGACTCTGCGGGAAAGATATCGATAATTTCTCCCCGAACACGGTAGGTGCCGCGCCGAAAATCAATATCGTTGCGGGTATATTGCAGTTCGGCCAGTTGTCGCAGAACCCCCCGCTGATCAATGATTTCGCCTCGAGACAGGTGCATGACCATTTTAAAGTACGACTCAGGGTCACCCAGACCGTAAATTGCCGAGACCGTCGCCACCACCAGACAATCCTCACGCTCTAAGAGGGCCTTAGTAGCCGACAGCCGCATTTGCTCAATGTGATCGTTGACCTGCGCATCTTTCTCAATAAACGTGTCTGAGGACGGTACATAGGCTTCCGGCTGAAAGTAATCGTAATACGACACGAAGTACTCCACCGCGTTATTGGGAAAGAACTCCTTAAACTCGCCATAGAGCTGTGCCGCCAGGGTTTTGTTATGCGCCATCACAATCGTGGGTCGCTGCAGCTTTTCAATGACGTGCGCCATGGTGAAGGTTTTGCCTGAACCGGTAACACCAAGCAATATCTGCGATGCTAGGCCCGCCTGAATCCCCTCGGTCAGCTGCACAATCGCAGCCGGCTGGTCTCCCGCAGGCTCGAAACTCGATGAAATCTCAAACAATTTTGACAAACAACACCTCTTAACCCTTCAAACCGTTCCCACAAGGCGGAGTATGAATGATTTGCAGACTTCGCAGGAAAACCATTGACGACACATCTGTGACAGCCGTCTGGGTATTGACACTCCGCGGGCTGCTAATTACTATTCGCGCCTTCCTTACGGAAGCCTTTCCGCCTTAGCTCAGTTGGTAGAGCAATTGACTGTTAATCAATGGGTCGCTGGTTCGAGCCCAGCAGGCGGAGCCATATAAAACAAAGAGGATCAACAGCTTAGGGCGTTGATCCTTTTTTGTGTCCGAGGGTTACGGCGCTCGCGGGTTAATGGCGGGTTAATAGGGTGTTAAAACCACCTGCAGCGGATCTGAGTTGGAAGCTGGTCGTTCGGAGGTGGCACCCCCGTACCCCTGGGGGCGATAGTCTTCGTCGCCCAAGGATCAATGTCAACGACCGATATAAGGTTTTGGAATTCCCTCGGATGAGGGTTATGCCTAGAAACGCTGGTTAATGTGCCTCAAGAGAAATCGATAATCCGCTAAAGTCCTTTCTTGATCCCTGAGCATCTTTTGCCGCTCGGACGATGATACCCCCTGAGACCCCCTCAATTGCCAGGTTTTTAAAAAAATGGGCATTAACTGTGTTTGTCTTCTTATTAAACAGCAGTAATCAAATGGATTAAGGTCGTCACGTCGCCTCTATCAGATATTCACGTCATAAAAGTTCGCATGCTTGATCAAAATCAAGACGCGGTAATCGCTGAAATAGACGACTTGGATCTCCATAACCCAAGCAGCATAGAAAATTCGAAACCACAGAGGTACCAGCAAAAAATAGGTCGTCAACGGCCTGATTGTTAAAACCTGACATCGGCCCACAATCGAGTCCTAACGCGCGAGCAGCCATAATCAACTGAGCACCCTGCAAGGTCCCATTTCGAAACGCAGTCGCCTCACAATAGGCCGGCTTGTCGATAAACATGGGTTTGAGATCGGTGTAGGGCACCAGCTCATCTAATCGCTCATAAAAATCGTTATCATGAGCAATGATCGCGACCACGGGGGCACCCATTATTTTCTCAACGTTGTTACCCATTATGGTCGGCCGTAATCGTTCCTTGCTCTCTTCTGACCGCAGAAAGAGAAACCGACCAGGGCAGCTGTTTACGCTAGTAGAAGCCATTTTAGTCAGGTCATAGAGTGTTCGTATCAGATCGTCGCTGACCTCTCTATCTTGCCAAGCATACTGAGTTCTCGGCTCTCTAAAGAGCAAATCAAGATGATCATCACTCAATGGACTATAGCGATTTTTCATTTCAGTAAAGGCCGCCTGAGCAGCCAGAATCTCTTCAGACTTTACTTCAGCTCCGCCATGCAGGGTGCGTTGCATGGCGGCCGCTGCCGCTAGTTCCTCAGGAGAAACAGGGGGTTTATTCAAATTGCTCATTTTTTATCTCGTTAATGACTATTGTTGTTCCATCATCTTGACCAAATCACTCAGGCTCGGCGTCACTGCTCTGAAGCGATCAACATCTTCACTTGGCATACTGGCGCCAAAAGAAGCCGGAATTTCCGGTCCATATTGCGCCATGATGAGATCTCTTGCGGGTGTGTCCGTGGGGGTTATCGACGCATCCAGAAGATCCCCGTCGGTCCAGTGTTCATGAGTAAACCCCGTAGGATCGCGCCAGTAGTCGTACATTTGACTCCCCAACAAATGTCTGCCGATACCCCATTCGTGGTAATACTTATCAACGGTTTTCATATGATAATGACCCGCCATTAGGTCATCGACCGAATCAGTCACTTCATAGCCAGCATGCCCAAAGGCAGCCCGTGGCTCGCCCATAATCTGCACGTTGTTGAGCGTGTGATGATCGACTGGCATATCGCCCTGATCACAACGCATAAAGGCGCCTATGGAAGACTCACCATCTGGCCCTATGAGATTATCGCTGATCAAAAAACCAAGGGTCTTGGCGTACCAGTCTGCGGATACCGCAGCATCGGCAACGTTGATCGCGGTATGCCCGAGACGCTTAACCTTAGAAGTTAATTCATAGACCCAACGATCATTATGCAACTGCCATTCATCTGACCCGCGTCCAAACCGCTGCAGAACGTTCGCCCGCAGCTTGTTTACACCAGTGTTAAGCATTTTTGGATCAATCGTTATTGGCTCAGCTACTTCCATGCCGAAGTAAACTTCAATTTCAATATTATCGGGATCCACAATGGTCACTTTATGACCGCCACCTGGCTCAGTGTTTTCAACAATCTCAACACCTTTAGCAGCCGCTAGTGCCTCAAGGTCAGAAAAAGCATTGGCTCTATAGGCGGTCCCAATATGTCGGTTAGTATTGCCTTTGGTCGCAACATAACAGTAGGGTGCTGTGCCCGTACCACGATAAAAAATCGTCTCTTCAGTTGCATAGGCCAGAAACATACCGAAATGTTCCAGGTACTCCTTTTGTGGTGCCAAATCGACAAGCTCAAAACGTACAAAAATGATATCGGCTATTTTACAAATCGGCTTACTCATTTTTTCTCCTATCTGCAGTGTATCCATCGTGAACTAGGCATGATTTGTCATTGTCTAAGCCGATTTACTTCTGACCAAAAGTGACCTGTGTCAGGATTTTCGTCCTCGCCATATAACGCCTTTTTGCATTGGTTCCATTCCTCTTCTTCGAAGTCGAGGATCCCTAGCTTGTAACTCTCTCGCCGCTGCAGTCGTAGCCAATACTGCCGAATCATTGGCAATTGATCAGACCGAAGCACCTCGTGAAAGGCGGTAATTTCCAACCGGTGAAAAAGTTGTGCAAGTAAGACATCGGCAGCAGAATACTCGCCGGCTATAAACTCACTGCCATGGCTCAGTTTTTTCTCAATAAAGACCATGCCCTTGGCAACGCCGCTAACAAACTGCCGATATTTAAATCTGGGCGGCTTGCCCAAAATGCGCACTAAAATAAAAATAGGCACTCGGTCTCTGGATGGATGCTTGGTGAGGTAGTCCCAAATCACCGTCCATAGTGGTCTCTTGCACAGCAGATACGCGAGCATCTGTGTACTGAGGCCCGCCATACTGGTGCCAAAATTTTCACCGATCGCGACACCTTCATCAAGAGAGAATTCCTTGACCAAAGCTCGAACTTCAGTATTTTTTGCGGTGTCTGCGGGGTATAACCTTGCACCCTGATTTGGTGCTAGGGCATCTAAATATTCGAGAATTTTTATACTGTCATAGATTGGCTGGCCATTGTGTACCAAAGTAGGAACCAGTGATGCAGGATTGATTGCCTTGTAAGCCTTTTGCAAATGCTCGCCGGTGGATTCTAATCCAACTCTATGTTGCTTATAGGTAATACCCTTCTCGGCTAGCCCTACTCTGGCAGTTTGAGATGCCAACGACTCACCATAGCCATAAAGTTCGAATTCTTGATTATGTTCGATAGCCATAGCTCAGAAACTCCTGGCATCCAGACCAATGTCCTAAGGGCACAGACTTAGCACTAAACGGCCGTCTTCAGCCGGACTGATTTTGGAAACGGTGAATATTAGGTAACCCGCGACCGATTTATCCGTCACAGGCCACCCTCTATTTCAAAACCGCTACTAAAAGTTGTAAGTAATTTCGGCACCATAGCGGCGGCCTGGACCATAAATACTGCGCCCACCTCCCCCTTGTGAAGTAGCGAAAGTCGTTACCTGGGTGCGGATGAGCTCGTCAGAGCAATTGTTGCAGAACAGGCGAAGAGAGACTGAATCACCGAGGTCCATCGACGCGGTTAAATTCACTACGTCGTGTTCAGGCTCGAGGGAGATGTCACGGTTACCTGCATCAAACTGAAACTCATCTTTATGGCTGTACTCTGCTCGCATTTGCAGGTTGTTCCCCAGATCAGGCGCATAACTTAACGCAACCGTATAGGCATTCTCCGGCGCAAACTGCATAGGATTACCGGTTTTATCGGCATAGTCCTCAAAGACAGCGTCTTGATAAAAGTAATTGAAATCAACTTTCAGAGCATCGGTGAGCAAATAACTCATCTCTAGCTCTACTCCCTTCATGTCACTCTCGGCGGCATTATCCGTGAGCCCTTGCGGAGCTCCGTTAACCACAACGATACTCTGTACCTGTTGATCGGTGTAGTCATACTGATACGCCGCCAGGTTCAGTTGCATGCGATTATTCATCAAGCGGGCTTTGTAACCGATTTCCAGTGAGTCTAAGTGCTCCTCTTCAAACCCTCCTACATTGCCGGCCTCAGCCCAAGTGGCAAAAGTCACGCCGCCACTTTTGTAGCCACTAGAGTAGGTGACATAGGCCATAGAATTATCAGTGATCGCATAGTCCATACTAACTTTAGGGTCAGTAGAATCGAATTTTAGGGTCTGTGGCAGTGTAAAAGGTGCAGCAACAAATGGGTAACCCGGCGTGTTTGTGATCATCTGAGTGGTAAAGTCTTTCTCATCATCACTACGACGGATACCCAGCGTTAGGTTCAGCCGGTCAGTCAATGCATAAGTTGCTTGGCCGTAAAGGGCAATGCTTGTATTGTCCAAGGTTACGTCCTGGCGTGCTTGACTGTAGGCCAAGCCGGGGACTGCTCGGTAGTACTGCGGGGGGATGTTTCCCTGTACACCAACAGAGTAGTCATCCTTGCGGTAACCCTCATCATTGAAGTAGTAAAATCCCACTACCCACGTCAGACGATCATCTAGCGTAAACATCCCGCCATCGACTGATGTCAATCGAAATTCTTGTGAAAGCTGTTTACTGTCCTGTCGTACATCAGTCCAAATAGCATCTCGAGTGGTTGATTCAAAATCGGTTTGCTCGTGAATCTCATCGCTAGTGCGACTGCTAATCGAGGTAAACAGCAAATTATCTGATTCATGCTCAATTTTTAGGGCGACTAAGTCTGACTCAAGCTCGGAGAAACCAGGGCGATCCATTTTTACATTCCGCGGATCTAGAGCGGCTTCTCGCAAAATGTTGGCTACGGTGCCCGCCCGAATTTCACTCAGAATAGAATCAATGATCGGAGGGGGAAGCACCGGCAGCGGCACAGCATGGCCCAACTGATATAAACCTAATGGTCCTACTTCACCGTTCGCTTGAGCTAACCTTGCCTCTTGATCGAGACGGCTCGTCTGGGCAGTCAATTCGACACTAGTCCTGTCGGTCAACTGACCGATTAAGTTGACTCGAACCGCATCGGCGTCTTGGCCATCATTTTTACCTGACAGGACCTCCGTCATGTTGCCGTCATCCGAGCGCGTCGAGGCAGATAAACGACCCACCCAATTTTCGGAAATGGCACCAGACACATAACCACCCACCCGCCAATAGCCTTCATTACCGGCAGCGACTTTAATGCGGGCTTCAAACTCTTCGCTTGCTTTTACCGTGTAGAGCGAGATAGCTCCACCAATCGTGTTGCGCCCATATAGAGTCCCTTGAGGACCCTTTAAAACCTCAATGCGTTCAATATCCACGATGCCTGATAGGGACGAAGAGAAGCGTGCGTTATAAATTTCATCAACAAATACCCCAACAGAACCCTCAGAGCCGATGTCAAACTTACGGGATCCGACGCCCCGTATAAAAATGAAGGGTCGTGAATCCCCGTCGCCACCCACCGAGACGCTGGGCACACTGGTTTCTAACTGGGAAATATCATCCCATCCGGCTAGTTCTATTTGAGCGGCAGAAAAAGCCGAAATAGATGCAGGAATATCTTGTAAGTTTTGCTCTCTCTTCTCTGCTTTGACGATGACCTCTTCCAGGGCCGGAGTCTGTGCGTAAATACCCTGCGTAACAAGCAGCTGGGTGCTTATTGCGCCAATCATTAATTTATTTTTCATTTTTTTCACCTTCTGACTGTTAAAGCCTAATTTCCGCAAAAGTCCATCAAATAAATAGCCGAATGGCTAGTAGCCACTTGGCTAGGTTAGCACCTGAATAGTGGGTTGGCAAATTTTTGCGTCCCACTGTCACAAAAAACAGCTGTCGCAAAAGCGGGCGCATCAAATGATGAGATCTAGCTCAATAGTGCCGGCCATGCTGGTTGCCGATGAGTATTTCATGACGACTATTGACCCTCATTTCGCAAAAACCCGAGATCTACCTTGCTACTAGACGGATCGGGCCATCGAGAGACAATCGCCTTGACGCTGGTATGGAAGTTGAGCGCTTCCGGGCCACTGATCTTGCTGTCGGTGAACGCGCTGTCTTTCCAGCCACCAAAACTGTGGTTCCAGGGTGGCACAGGTATGGGCACATTGATGCCGACCATTCCCGCCTGAACGTTATCTGCGTAATGTTTGGCTGCACCACCATCGCGCGTAAAGATAGCCGCACCATTACCCAGTGGATGACTGGCAATAATGCCCATTGCCTCTTCATAGGTTGACGCCCTCACAACCGACAAAACTGGACCAAACACTTCATTATCATAGATCGGCATGCCCGGCTTTACGTGATCAACCAAAGTGGCACCCACCAACCAACCCTCTTGGTTATCACCTAACCGTCCATCAACACACAGCGTTGCCCCAGACGCTTCCACCCCGTCAATGAAGTGATTGATACGCCGCTGACTCTCTGAACTGATAATCGGCCCTAACTGAACATCACGGTCTGACGTTGGGCCCATTTTAATACTGGGAATCCGTTCGGCGATTTTGGCGACTAATTGATCGCCAATATTACCAACCGCCACGACAACGGAAATAGCCATGCAGCGTTGACCTGCTGCCCCAAATGCTGCGGAGACAGCGGCATCTGCTGCCATATCTAAATCCGCATCAGGGAGAATGATCATATGATTTTTACCGCTACCGAACGCCTGTACCCGCTTGTCATTTTCGATGCCCTTGATTCGCAGTTGCTTGGCGACGGCAGTGCTGCCAACAAAGCTTAAACCCGCGACCTTAGGATGTTCGATCATCGCCTCAACCACTTCACGACCACCATTGACAACATTTAGGACACCAGCAGGAAGACCTGCCTTATGCATAAGCTCTGCAATTAAACGAAATGCTGAGGGGACTTTTTCACTGGGTTTTGCAATCACGGTATTACCGCAGGCTAATGCCATAGCGCACTGCACGAGTGGAATCATGACCGGAAAATTAAACGGACTGACAGTACAGATCACACCAACCGGATAACGAGCATCCATGACATCGATGCCGGTTGACACATTCTGTGTAGTGGCTGAGCGTAACCAGCTACCTACGCTAGCACCGTATGCAAGCCCCTCGATTCCTTTATCCACTTCCGCCGAAGCATCGGCGAAGGTCTTACCAGCTTCTACCGTACAGATTTCAATCAATGCATTTCGATGCTCTATGATCATCTGCCGGCAAGCGAGCAAGATCTCCGCTCGATGGCCTAGACCCGTAGCTGACCAGCTGTCAAAAGCCTCGCGCGCCGCTTGTGCTGCCGCATCCAGTCCTTGGGCACCGGCATTCAATACACTGCCGATTTTGGCGCCAGTTGATGGATTGAATAAATCTGACGAGACTCCACCGATGCTAACGGCTGCCCCATTTACAAAGTGGTCCACCATGAACTACCCCCTTAATGTTGACTCATTTAATTGGTCTTTTGTGTGCTCTTGTTAACGCTTAAAGTGCTTTTGAGTAGGCCTGTTAAGCGCCGCTACCCATGAGCAAAATAGGATGGGATTAAATTGACTCGAATTGCTTCAAGCGTGACGCGATTTCGAGCTTAGCCAGTAGGCTAAAATAAGTCAATGGCCTCGCAAGGAGCTCATTTTAGTAACATAAACAAGGCTACCTTTAAGTAGCAAAAACCCCTCATTGCATTTTCTTCTGCGCTCGCCAGCCATCTCCTTGACGATTAATAGCCATTTGGCTAAACTAAATCTCGTGCGCTTGAGAGCTTAGGCCTGTCAGTATGAAACAGTATGATGTCGCGATAATTGGTTACGGTCCGACTGGCGCCTTGATGGCTTACTTACTTGGTCGGCAAGGATTGAGCACACTGGTAGTAGAGCCTAATCTCGATATTTATAAAATCCCCAGAGCCGTTCATTATGATGGCGAAGCAATGCGGATTTTTCAGTCACTCGGCATGATTGATGAGATTCGAGAGTCCAGCCGAGAACCCGGATCTGCGTCGTTTTTAAACGGCTTTAATTGGAAGATATTTCATCAAGATTTGTCCAAGAGCGACAGAGTACACCACTGGGCAAATAGCCATTTTTTCTCTCAGCCTGAGCTTGAAAAGCTCCTTCGCGGCAGAGTCAATCAATGCGCCTCAGTAGATCACAAACTAGGCTGGCGGCTTAAAGACGTCGATCAAGATAGTAACGGTGTGACAATACGAATTGCAGAACATGAGGGTCAGCAGACGGAAGCGTATCGATGCTCCTATCTTCTTGGCTGTGATGGCGCTGCAAGCAGTACCCGGGAATTAGCCAACATCCCTCTAACAGACCTGGGATGCGACGAACCTTGGTTAGTGTGTGACCTCATGCTCGAAAAGAGCACTGAGATCAAAGATGAGATTTACCAGATCTGCGATCCTGCCCGCCCTACGTCACTGATACCCTGCGAGCCCGGCCACATACGTTGGGAGTTCATGTTAAATGAAAGTGACGACCCCCATGAAATTGAAGTTGAGGAGAATGTTCGAGCACTCATGGCACCCTATATCGCCAGACTCAACAGCCAACTCACTGAAGATGATGGCAAACTGATTCGATCTAAGATCTATCGCTTTCACGCACTGCTTGCAGATCAATTTAAGCGTGGCCGTGTGTTGTTACTTGGCGATGCCGCCCATCAAATGCCGCCCTTTCTTGGACAGGGGCTCTGTTCAGGGCTCCGTGACACCTACAACTTAAGCTGGAAATTGGGCGGCGTGATAAGGAATCAGTGGGATCCCAAGGTGCTTGAGAGCTATCAGAGTGAGCGCCAGCCCCATGTTGAAGAAGTGATCAACTTAGCCATTCAACATGGCGAGATCATTCAAACCCGCAACCCCCTCAAAGCGACCGTGCGGGATCTATTTCTATTGCTCGGCCGGCTGTTTCCGCCGTTGATCGCGTCCATCAAATTTGGTCAGCAATGGCGCTTGGGCAAGGGTATATTTTCAAAGGATAGTTTGCCTCTCAACCGCTTCATGTTGCGTCAATGCATAATTACGCGAGAGCACGGAGAGCCGGCGCTATTAGACGACCTCCTATCCGATTCTTTTAACCTTGTTGGCTTTGATACCGATGTCGATTCGCTGGTCAGCAAACACAATATCGACTTTTTGGGGGCACCTTTAAAAACATTTAATATCGGTGTGCACGGGCAAGGCATTGATGAGACAGGAACGTTGCAATGCTGGGCTGATGACAATCAGATTGCCATCGCTCTGTTAAGGCCCGACAAACAAATCTATGGGCTGTGTTATCAAAATAACGCTCAAAGCTTAAGCGAGCAGCTCGCAGATTTATTAGGCCAATTAAAAACTCAGTTGATTTAATGAAACTTACTTGAATTCGCAGCGTTATCGATCACAAAGTCGTTTTCGTTCAATGGACGCTCGCGACAAGGCAAGCCGGCGACAGAAAAGTTTTGATACTCAATAATCCGTGAAGTGCCCCCGAACACAGTCCGCAGCGCGAGCACATCATTACACCTCAACAAAAAGGGTCGAATCAGCAGGCCCAGAATCAGCGTCTCGGCTTTGTTAAGTTTGGGACTTACCCGCATCTTTGGCAAATCACTCACTGCATAAAATGCTGGTGGTAAGGAATTTGCAGCACTTGCATATGTTAGCCGAGCGGCTATCCTATGCAGCGCCAATTTCGAAGCGTACCATAACGTCATGATTTTTAATTATAGAGATGCATCTAATCAGACATGAAAGCCTTACCGAAAGAACCAGCTGCCGCTGAGCGTGGTCGTTCCAATGTTGAAGAAAAACTGATCACCGCTGCCTGCACACTGCTGGCAAAAAGAGGCCCCAATGCAGTCTCTAATCGCGATATCGCAAAGCTTGCTGGCGTCAACCATGGGCAAATTCACCATTATTTTGGAAGTAAACATGGCCTTCTGAAGGCAGCAATGTCACGTGTCTCACAAATGCACTGGGACTACACGCAAGAGAATGGATATATTCCGCTCAAGGGCCTAGAGCAGGGCCATCTATACGCTTTGGCTGTGGTTAGATGCGCCATAGATGGTGAGTTAGAATTGGCGACACAGCATGTCACTGACAACATTTCAGTCCCCAGATTGGTCCTAAATAACCGCATAAAATCGCAGGATCACTCACTCACTCAGCTGGATGCGCAATGCGCAATGGCTGTTCCCGTGGCCATTGAAATGGGTTGGGCTGTTCTAGAGCCATACATTTTCAACGCGCTAGATATCAAAGAAGAGGACGTTGCAAAAGTCCGCGAGCATGTCGCAGCCACATTGACCGCAATCCTAGGCGGCACAAACTTTGCCGACGACACAAGCCCATAGTTTTCTGGGTCGGTTAACGCCCCTTCTCCCAATTGCCAACTACTAGAAATCGGTGATGCGACGGTTCGCCTAACCCACATCAATTCAGTTTGACCTATTTTAGCCGAACGGCTAAAATATCCACACGTCACGGTCTTAACAGGTATCCAGATGGGGAATTCTCGAGGGGTTAATAAGGCACTAGTGCTGTCGTTGATTTTGATAGCTAGCCTGCTTAACCCTGCGCACGCCGCCGACAATGAGCTCCCTCCTACTAATATCGTCGTGATATTGGCCGATGACCTGGGTTGGAACGACGTTGGGTACCATGGCAGCGAAATCAATACGCCTAATATTGATCGCCTAGCCACTGAGGGCGTTGAACTAGACCGCTTTTACGCCCAACCCACTTGCAGCCCTACTAGAGCTGCATTAATGACGGGCAAATCTCCCAAGACATTGGGGATTAGTCGCGCCATTGCTAAAAACCAAAAAATGGGTCTTGGTCTCAACGAGCAGATACTCCCTCAGCACTTGAATTCACTGGGTTATCGAAGCCTGATGGTTGGCAAATGGCACCTGGGCAACTACACACCTGCTTATGCGCCTCCCGCTAGGGGCTTTGCGCACTTTTATGGTTTTTTGAGTGGCGGCATTGGTTACTGGGATCATAATCATGGGGGCGGTCATGACTGGCAACGGAATGGAGAAACCGTTCGTGAAGAGGGCTACGCAACCCACCTATTAGGTGACGAGGCGGTGCAGTTGATCGAACAGCACCAATCACAACAGCCGCTGTTTTTATACCTAGCGATGGCAGCACCCCACATGCCGAACGAAGCGCCGCAATCTAGCATCGATCAATATGCACAAATCGATAATCCTAATCGGCGCATCCATGCAGCAATGGTGACGGAGTTAGATCATCAAATTGGTCGTATTGTCGATGCGCTTGAAAAGCAGCAGATGCTCGACAATACCCTTATATTATTTGCCAGTGACAATGGCGGATTAATTGGTGGCAGCGCAGAGGCGGCCTCTGCAATAAGAAAAATCGGCAAGTTTGGAACCGTACTTTTTGATCGGCCCATGCCCATTAGCGTACTCGAAGAATTTGCAAAGTTTGCGTTTGACGGTGGCAGTGATAATGGTCTCTTGCGCGGGACAAAAACAAGCACCTTAGAGGGCGGTGTGCGAGTGCCTGCATTACTGTGGTGGCCGGAGCGCCTCTCGCCGGGCACTCACTCTGAATTTATTTCTGCCTCCGACATCCTGCCAACGTTACTCGAGGCTGTTGGCGGACCACACAGTATTCCAGAGGACATTGACGGTGCCTCCCAATGGCGCTCACTGGTGAATAGAGAGCAAACACCAAAACCAGACTACCTGGTGACAGGTTTTGATAATACTGCTCTTTTTCAGCCACCATGGAAGCTCATCACTGGCGACAGACTCGAGCTTTACGATGTCTTTGCCGACCCAACGGAAAGCCGTAACTTGGCAACTCGCTACCCAGAACGTGTCATCAAGATGCAAAAAATAATCGAGCAATGGCCCGCTGGTGAAGAAAGAGGCGTAGAGATCAGAGAAATTATTTTCGACATGGATACCTTCGGAGGCTCTGAAGATCGTATCCCGTGGGCTGAAGCCGCCGTTGAAAATGCTGAGAAAGAAGCGCTACTTCATGACCATTAACACTAGGCAACACTGGGTTCGTCTATTGCTAAGCCTGGCGTCAGGCTCGTTAGCGATAGTGGTGCCGCGAGTCGACCTCAATGCAAGCCATCTGCTGCATCCGGATTGGTCTATGCATGCACTGTCTCTTATACACATCTCCGAGCCCACGAGACCAGAGAGGATC
>OJBN01000100.1_pt1 | contig 21739 bp, 17 predicted proteins | sample 1590441 | NCBI WGS metagenome assembly OJBN01 (sample SAMN05416760, study PRJEB24817) | seawater metagenome | isolation source: Sea water | place: Canada:Atlantic | collected 2013-07 | reverse complement strand
GATGTGTATAAGAGACAGATCAACAGATCATCCGAGGCGATGTTGTCAGCGAACTCGGAGAGCATAAATTATTTTAAGTGGGAACCGAGCCGTTTTATGAACCCTGTCCCCGCCAGTTTAGCGCCTGACACGCGACCCACTGTTCTTGTGCTTGGGATGGGCGATACCGGCGTGTTAACGGCGAGTCACTTGTCCCGGCAGTGCCGTGTGATTGGCGTCACGACCAAGCCCATGTTGGTGAGTGGCCAAGAGCTGGGGCTGCGTCTTACCGCACACGCACAGTGGCGCCTAAATTACCTCACACCACTCAATCTTTATCGACGTCTTAGCAGGGTGGAAATTATTCACGGCAAGGCAGTACGCATTGACCCCATAGCGCGAACAGCTGCACTAGAGCTCGCAGATGGCGAACACCAGCGCCTCCACTGGGATTACTTAGTAATTGCTACGGGAGTGAGTAATGGCTTTTGGCGGGATGAACGTCTTGATACCGGCCAGGTTGTTGAGTCCCGTTTAGCCGCTCAGTGCGCCGCAGTTAAAGCAGCGTCGTCGATTGCCGTTGTGGGCGCCGGACCTTCTGGAACCAGTGCCGCCTTTAACCTAAAGCGTGCGCACCCTAAAAAATCAGTCGCTATATTTTTTCCCGGTCAGGAACTGCTGCCCGGCTACCCTCAGGGCACAAAGAATTACCACCGTGAGCTCTTGGAGCGGCAAGGGGTTATTTTGCACGACGGCCATCGCGCGGTTGTACCTAGCGGTGGCGTGACATCAGGCTTAGCCGGTGGCCGTCTCGAGTTTGAGGGTGGCCAGTCTAGCCATCAGGCTGACCTCATTATTTGGGCAGCTGGCCGGTTGAAACCCCACACGAGTTTTTTACCTCAAGATATGTTGGATGCCGCCGGCTTCGTGCGCACCGATGCCTGTTTGAACGTGGCAGGGTACGCTCGCATCTTTGCCATAGGCGATGTCGCAGCCACGGATCCGCTGCGTTGCTCCGCTCGCAATTGGGCCTATAAAGTTTTGTGCCGGAACCTTTTGGCAAGCATTAAACAGCGCAGATTGCCCGCGCGTTTTAGTCCGCCACCACACCGTTGGGGGTCAGTTGTGGGGCCCCAACCCAGAGGACTGCGATTGCATAGCCCCGCCGGAAAATCCCACACCTTGCCGCGCTGGCTTGTGGATTGGTTCTTGTATCCGCTAGTGGTGAGACGCTTTATTTATGGCGGTATTCGCGGCGAAGGGCCGAGGTCACTCGCAAACGATGCATTATCGGGTAAGAACGACGGCTGACTTGTCGGGGTAGGCCCTTGGGTAATCCCTTCTTTATAGGGTCGCGTAGTGTGTTAAAAGAGAGGGAATAAATACGGTGACCGGCTTCAGGGCGATGGGATATTTGGGGAGTAGAACATGAGCAGACAAGATCAAGAGCGGTTTTTAGCCCGGTTCGATCGGGTTGTACTTGACCTCTTCAGCATTGGTGAGCGTTTAGTTTTGGTGCTTATCGGTGTCTTGGCTATGGTGGCGGTGGCCATGGAAATTATCGAGTTCTCCCGGGAAGGCAGTGTTCGCCTCGCCGACCTCCTGTTGCTATTTATTTATCTTGAGGTCGTGGGTATGGCCTGCGCTTATTACGCGACTCACAGCGTACCGGTAACGTTGCCGGTGCTGATTGCGATCACGGGGATAACACGATTAATTATTTTGCAGGGCAAAGAGTTTGAGCCTACCCAGTTGGTCTTTGAGGCGGGCGCTGTGCTGCTGCTTGCGGTGGGTTATGGCGTACTCAGTTGGGCCTCTGAGCGCTTCCATCGTGGGGGTAGGCCTGCTGCCGTCGATACTCAGGCCCTAGATTAACGCGGAATCTCAATTTCGCTCACCGCCAGAGGTTATACGCACATCGATGACACAACACCTCAAAAACAGAGGGCGCTGGTCGGTTTTGGTATTACTGACCGCCTTGTGCGGCATTCCCTGGTATTGGCCCGACGATAATTTTGGTTGGCATGCATGGCTGGTACCCGGCTGGGTCTGGGTGACACTCGTTGCTGCAATCGCGCTGTCGGCACTGGTGGTCTGGGCGGCGCTCAAGGGCTGGCCAGATGAGTCTGTAGAGTGAGCATGCAGGCTTTACCCCTTGAAACCGGCTCACTCATTTTTGTCGCAGGCTATCTTCTGTCGCTGTTGGTCATAGGGTGGTTTGCCAGTCGTCAGCGCCAAGATAAAAGTTTAGGAGACTATTATCTGGGGGGCAGAGGCATGGGGCTTTGGGTGCTCATGCTGACATTGTTTGCCACCCAGTACAGTGGCAATGCCCTTTTTGGTTTTACGGGTCAGGCCTATCGGGTGGGCTTTACCTGGTTGGCGATTTTGCACAGCATGATTGCCGTGGTGGCCGGCTATTTGTTGTTTGCTCCACAGCTGCAACGTTTATCGCGTCAACACCATTTCATTACTCCCAATGATTATGTGGAGTTCCGCTTTCCATCTCGGGCACTGTCCGCCCTGGTGGCGCTTTGCCTTATTGTTGTTCTTATCAACTACGTACTGGCCCAGTTAAAGGTTATGGGTCTTATGGTGGAGGGGCTCAGCGGTGGCCAGGTTGACGCCTTTTGGGGCGTCGTCGTGTTGGCGATCATTATGATGATCTACTCAACAATAGGCGGTATGCGCAGCGTCGCATGGACCGATGCTATTCAGGGCGCAATGATGCTTATGGGTTTCGTTTTGATCGCCATAATTATTGAGCGCGATATGGGGGGCTGGTCTCCCGCCTTTGAGCAGCTGCGAGAAATCGCACCAGAAAAATTAGCGCCCCCCGATGGTCGTGGTGCGGTGACGTGGTTATCAACGGTTATTCTTATTGGTATTGGCGCCTCAGTTTATCCCCAGGCCATCCAACGTATTTATGCGGCCCGATCCGCTCGCACGTTGCAGCAATCTCTAGCAGGAATGGCGGTATTACCGCTGTTTGCTGTGGTTGTTGTGCTGGCCTTAGGTTTCGTTGCTATTGCGCGCTTTCCCGGATTAGAAGGGGCTGCCGCTGATCAAGTTATGGCATTGATTATGCGTGATGTACTCAGCACGGGTTGGTTTGGGCACGTGGTGGTGACGTTGTTACTGGGTGCAATCTTGGCTGCGCTCATGAGTACCGCAGATTCAGCGCTGCTGGCACTGTCGTCAATTTTTGCCAAAGACCTTTATGGTAAATATTTAAGACCCACTGCTAATGATGCAGCGTGCGCGAGGGCTGGACAGTGGTGTGCCTGGCTAATTCTCGGGGGGTTAGTGTGGTTGAGTACTCAGGAAAACCTGACGTTGTATCGTTTGTTCGTTTTGAAATTTGAAATTCTGTTGCAGGTAGCCCCCGCCTTTTATCTGGGGGTAAATTTCCCCAGCTTGCGCAGTACACCCATTCTGTTGGGACTGGTGACTGGCTTGTGCGTTGCGGTTGGTGGGTGGTCCATGGGCTGGATGCCCTTTGGTCTTCACCCGGGTACCGTGGGTCTCCTCTTTAATGGCTTGATGATTATCACCGCGCACTATGCCCTTTCCTTAAGGGCGCTAGGTACTAAGGTTGCTGACTAAGCACGAAGTCCGGAACGGATATTGCAGTCGACCTCTGGACTTGAGTCGGCTAAGGTAAAAGACAGTCACGGAGAGAATGCAATATGTCGGCTATAGAGAAAACCATCCGTAAAGTGGTTGGTGGTGGTCTAACAACCTCCAACAAAGTGGCCCGACAGCTGAAAAATCCATGGCGTAAACACCCTTTCCTGACCGGTATTCACGAACCTGTTAAGCACGAGTTAAGTCTCACCGACCTCCGGGTCGAGGGTGAGATACCGGCTTCACTTAGTGGCTGCTATGCACGCATTGGCCCCAATCCGTTTAAGCCCGACCCACGGGGCCACCATTGGTTTCTGGGCGATGGCATGGTTCATGGAATACGCCTCAACGCGGGCCGCGCTGAGTGGTATCACAATCGTTATGTGCGGTCTCTAGCCCTTGAGGCAGCGGGTGGGCCGCCGGCGGCCCCGGGCCCACGTAGCGCCACTGGCCCGGGAGATACCGTTAACACCAATGTGCTGCGTCTGGGTGGTCGAATATTGGCCCTCGTTGAAGCGGGCGCACCCCCGGTAGAGTTAAACGACGATCTCGATACCGTGGCCTACACTAACTTTGAAGGTGCACTCACCAGCCCGTTTACGGCGCACCCCCACGAGGATCCGCTAACCGGCGAGTGGCATGCCATTACCTACTCGCCGTTGATGCCCGATCACGTCTGTCATGTGGCGATCGATCGTGAGGGTCAGGTTCTTAGGCAACTGAAAGTTCCGGTTTCCGACGGGCCTTCCATTCATGAATGCACCCTGACCCAAAACTTTGTCGTCATTTTTGACCTGCCGGTTACGCTGTCCTTAGGTGCAATGGCCAAGGGGTTTAAGTTTCCCTATCGCTGGGATAGCGAGCGTTCCGCACGGGTGGGTTTGCTGCCGCGTTCAGGGACTGCCGAAGACGTTATCTGGTGCGAGGTTGATCCCTGTTGGCTATTTCACGTCGCCAACAGCTTTGAGGTTGACGACAATACGGTGATTATCGATGCGGCTGTTTATAAGACCATGTTTGCCCATGGCCCTGATGGCCCTAACGGCCAGCCAGTGGGTTTAGAACGATGGGAGATAGATTTAAATACTCAGCAGGTAACCCGCAGTACCCTCGACGCCACGCCTCAGGAGTTTCCCCGGGTTGACGAGCGTTTCTTTGGTCAGCCTTATCAGCACAGCTGGACGGTGTCTTTGCCAAACTCGCCGGTGTCAAACTTTGCGCAGCCCAACAGCCTGTTTCATCATAATCTGTACAGCGGCCAACGGCATGAATATGCGTTTGGTTCTGAGGGTGTTGGCGGGGAGTTCGTTTTTGTTCCTAACGCCGAGAATGCGCCCGAAGGTGAGGGGTGGCTTTTGGGCTATGTTATCAATACGCGATCCGACACAACGGAGCTTCGTATTTTAAATGCCCAGGCTATCGCCGATGGCCCCGTGGCTTGCATTCACATTCCCCACAGAATTCCGCCCGGATTTCATGGCAACTGGATCGCTGATAATTAGTCCTGTGGTGAAAACTTTGCACTATTGGTTAGCCACGCCGGCTGACTTTTTTGCATCGGGTGCTGAGCCTGCTCGCTGGAAGACTATGACGGCAAAATTCCGGTTCAAGGGGTAGGTCGCCCTCATCATCTCGGGTCAGGAAATTCCACTAAAGGTGTCGCGTGCTATGCAAACGTTGCGATTTCATTAAACGACTTTTTAATCGTTGCTGCGCGGGGCACCTTTGCATTGGGAGCTGCGTACCCTACAACCATGAGTATAAAGGGCCGTTCATTGGCAGGGCGCTTTAAAATGGTGTTAAGAAATTTCATAGGGCTGGGGGTATGCGTGAGGGTAGCTAAGCCTGCCGTGTGCAGGGCGCTAATCAGAAATCCTGTGGCGATTCCAACAGACTCTGAGATGTAGTAGTTTTTTCGCTTGCTGCCGTTAGCGTCTAAGCCATAGCGCTCAGAAAAAATGGCGATTAGCCAGGGCGCAGTTTCCAAGAAAGGTTTTTGGGCATCCGTGCCCAAAGGGCCAATGTCCTGAAGCCAGTTGTCACCCGCTTTACCGGCATAAAAAGCACGCTCTTCGGCTTCCGCAGCCAACCGAATCTCCCGCTTAATGTTGGGATCCCGAATACAGACGAAGTGCCATGGTTGGTGGTTGGCCCCGGACGGCGCTGTCCCGGCGGCTCGAACAGCCGTATCAATAATGTCCTTGGGAACGGGTTGATCAGAAAACTGACGCACTGTTCGTCGGCTGCGCATAGTTTCTAGGTACTGGCTACTGCGCTCTAAACCTTCAGCGGAGGTGAGCTGCGCTTTACTCGCAAGAGGAACTGGGTCGTAGTCGTAGTCCACAGGTGAATCCTTTCAGAAGGTCATCGTCCTTAAGGTTATCGAGGATACTCACTGAGGTCAGCATAAAGCGCAATTTATCGTGGGAACTACGTTGATGCGGCGGTCGGGCTCAGTGCCTGACTTCCGCGATTTCGATTAGCAACGTGCTGGCCGTGCAGATTGCTTAGTGGTCCTATCCGCAGACGCTTGCACCGGTATTTGTTTGTGACCACGACGGTCAACGTCTAAGCGTTTTATGCCTAACGACGGCAAAGAACGATGGCTATACTTTGAGCAGACGACGGCCAACCCGGCGCGTTCTGGTTGTATTTAGGTTCTTTGACGTTATTGTATGAGCCATAATGAGCGTCGTGACGGCGCATTGGACCGTTGTATCGTCAACCCCATGGCATCGTTGCCGAGATCGAACTTTCATGGACATTCATCCTGCTAGGCATTGCTCGTGGTCCATGCCCTGCGTAGGGTAGTGCTGCACGAGATAGGGCACCCACCATGGGCTATGACGTAACCTTCACACTCCTGAGCTGCCTGTTTTTTATGGGCTTGGTGGCTTTTATTGCCTACCGTCAAACCCGGGGTGAGACCGATTCTGCTGAGGGCTATTTTCTGGCGGGTCGGGGTCTGGGGGCGCCGATTATTGCGGGCTCGCTGCTACTGACCAACCTTTCTGCGGAACAATTGATCGGACTGAACGGCTCGGCCTATGGCTTTAACTTAAGCAGTATGGCTTGGGAGGTGACAGCGGCGGTGGCGACCGTTTTTATGGCGTTCATCTTTCTTCCTCGGTATTTGGCTGGTGCCTTTACAACGCTTCCTGAATTTTTAAATCAACGCTTTGATGACGACGTTCGTCGAATGACGGTGATTCTGTTTATGTTGGGCTACGGTCTGGTGACAATTCCCAGCGTCTTGTACTCGGGTTCTTTGGCGGTGATGAAGTTGTTTACCATTCCCGAGTTGCTGGCTATCGACGATAAATGGGCCCTGCCTTTGACGGTGGTAACGATTGGTGCCACGGGGGCTTTGTATGCGATTTTTGGTGGCCTGAAGGCTGTTGCAGTATCTGACACGCTAAATGGCATTGGTCTGCTGATCATGGGCCTTACGGTACCGCTGTTGGGGTTGGCGCTGCTGGGCGAGGGCAGCGTGTTTAGCGGGCTCACGACGGTAGTTACGTCTGAAACGCACAAGCTCAACGCCATTGGTGCATCAAACGACCCGACACCCTTTGCCACGCTCTTCACTGGAATGGTTTTTGCCAACCTCTTTTATTGGTGTGCCAACCAATATGTTATTCAGCGAACTTTGGCGGCACGAAACTTGGCAGAGGGGCAAAAGGGGGTATTGCTGTCGGGCTTTTTTAAAGTGCTGGTACCTTTTCTCATGATGCTACCCGGTGTCATTGCTTTTCATTTATACGGTGCCGATTTGGCATCCATCGATCTTGCTTATCCGCAATTGGTTCGCGACGTGCTACCGAGCTACGCTTGGGGCTTTTTTTTGGCGGTGTTATTGGGCGCGGTATTCAGTTCTTTTAATTCATTATTGAACAGCGCGGCCACGTTATTTTGCCTCGATGTTTGGGAACCGATGCAGGGTAAGGTGCTGACCGATGCACAGCGCATTCAGGTAGCGAAGCGCGCGAGTATTGCCATTGCTTTGTTCTCGTTTGTAGTTGCCCCCATGCTGCAATTTGCGACCGAGGGGTTGTGGCAAATCATTAGAATATTTACGGGGTTTTATAATATCCCGGTCATCGCCATTGTGGTTGTCGGCCTGTTTACACGCAAAGTCCCGGCTGTGGCGCCCAAGGTTGTTATCGTCTTTCATGTCATCACTTACGGTTGCCTGCAGTTTCTTTTTAAGGAGCAAATACCGCTACATTTTCTACATTTATATGCGATTTTATTCATTATTGAAGTCGCCATCATGCTGGTCTTTGGCCTGTGGAGGCCCCGAACGGAAGCCTGGATCTTTCATCAGCAACAGGCCCTTGATCTAAATCCTTGGGGCTATGGCATTCCTTGTGCAGTAACACTGCTGTCCTGCGTTTTGGCGCTGTATCTTTTGTTTTCTCCCGTCGGCCTAGTCGGTGGCATAAGCCATTATTTTGTGCCCTGCCTCACGCTCATAGCGTTAGTGAATATCGGAGTTTGGTGGTACTTCTTCGTTTCAGTATCGCGCAAAGACCAGAGGAGCCCCAGTTTGTGAGACCACGATTTTTTTCATTACCTTCAGCGCAGCTTGCCAATGAGGCTTGGCTTGCTCGGGGTGATGGTAGTAGTGGGCCTCGCCTGGCGATTATTGGCGTGGGCATGATGGGTCGAGAGCATCTCAGGGTGGCCCTACTGTTAGGGCGGATGCGCATTCAGGGCGTGTACGACGATCACGCCGAGAGCTTGGATCAGGCCCAGCGGGAGTACCGGAAAAGCACCCAAATGACTCTAAATGTTTACCCTTCCTTCGAGGCGTTATGCGCCGATGAGGAGGTTGATGCCTACCTCATTGCAACGCCAAACTTTACCCATAGTGCGGTTTTTGAACGGCTTATCAAGGCGGGTAAACCCATTTTTTTAGAAAAGCCTATGGCGACTACACTGCTTGATGCACAGCGTATGGTGACTTTGGCAAAAGCGCATCCTGCTTTTATTCAGCTAGGTATGCAGTACCGTTTTAAAGCTCAGTACATTGAGGCTTTTCATGCAATTAAGGTGCAGCAGGCTTTGGGCACCGTTCATACCGTGGCAATGTCTGAATACCGACCACCGTTTCTCAACAAGGTGGGCGAATGGAATAAGTTTAGTCACTACTCGGGGGGAACTCTGGTTGAAAAATGCTGCCATTACTTCGACCTCATTAACCTAGCTGTCGATGCCTATCCCGTGAAGGTTTACGCCCAAGGGGGTCAAGCGGTTAATTTTATTGATTTCGAGCACCGGGGTTTGAGCTCTGATATTGATGATCATGCTTTTGTCACCGTGACTTACGACAACGGTATGCTCGCCCACTTCACGCTCAACATGTTTTGTCAGGAACTCTATGAAGAGCTAGTTATAACCGGCGACCAAGGGAGGCTGGTGGCTAGCGAGTCATCTAGTTTCCGCCGGGGTGTTAATTCGTCGGCGAAGATTCAAATAGAGGCCTCGGCACACCCGGCATACGATGGCATGACGGTGACCTACCCCTCGGCCATTGAAAATAGTGGCCATTGCGGCGCCACGTTCTTCGAGCACTTGGCGTTTCTGGCGCAACTGGAGGGCGATGTGGTCGATGCTGCAACGCCAGCTCAGGGGTTAAAATCTTTGTTGGTGGCGAGTGCAGCGCAACGTTCACTCGCCACGGGACAGGTGGTGTTTATGGATGAATTTTGCGCTCAAGAGCAGGTGAGTTGGCCCTGTTAGGTGTGGGCTGTGAGATCATAGGGTGGTTGTCAGTCATTTAATAAATAAAGAGGCCTTGATAGTGGTTGAAGATGGTATTTCAGTGGGTGGCGGGCACATGCCCACCGTTGGCTTGGGCCTGTGGAAGCTGCCCGAGCAATCCGTTACCCAGACGGTGGTAGACGCAGTTGCAGCGGGTTATCGTCATTTGGACAGCGCCGCCGACTATGGAAATGAGGCGGCCGTTGGTGAAGGTCTGCGTCAGGTGCTGCAAAATACCCGCGTGGGCAGAGATGACTTATGGGTGACGTCAAAACTTTGGAACACCTACCATCGCCCGGAACATGTGCGAGCTGCGTGCGAGCGCAGCCTGAAAGATCTCGGCCTCGATTGTCTCGACCTTTACCTGATTCATTTTCCCATCGCGCTCAAATACGTCGATTTTTCAGAACGCTACCCGCCAGAGTGGATTCACGACCCCAAGGCTCAAACCCCGCGTATGGAGCCCGATTTGGTACCCATTGCGGAGACCTGGGGCGCTATGGAGGGCTTGGTAGAAGCGGGTTTAGTGAAAGAAATTGGTGTCTGTAATTTTAATACGGGATTGCTCCATGACTTAATCGCGTCAGCTCGAATTAAGCCCGCCCTGTTACAAATCGAATCTCACCCGTACCTGACTCAGGAGCGCTTGATTCGCTTGGCGCACCACTACGACATGGCGGTGACGGCTTTTTCACCCTTAGGCTCATTGTCTTACTTGGAGCTTGGCATGGCAGAGGCCCAGGAGTGTTTGCTGGATGAGTCTGTTATCTGTGCCGCCTCAGAGCGTTTACAGCGTACTCCAGCGCAGGTGTTGTTGCGCTGGGGTGTGCAGCGCGGTACTGCGGTGATCCCCAAGAGTAGCCAGCTCGACCGTCTTCGCGAAAATATTGACGTCTTTAATTTCAGTCTCAATGAAGCCGAGATGGCCGCCATTAGCGCATTAAATCGAGGCCGACGTTTCAATGACCCGGGGCTGTTTTGTGAAGAAGCCTTTAGCGGCTTCTATCCCATTTATGACTGAGACCGATCCAGCCATAGCACCGCTATTACGTCGGCTGCCGTTTTTAGTTGCCCCGGCCAAGGGCCCAGATGACTTCGCGCTGGAATTCATGCCAACGGGGGAGGGTCACCTCTTTGATTGGCTGTCAGAGACCGCGACCGATGTGATGTCTGTGTTAGATCAGGTCGGCGCTATCTTGTTCAGGGGTTTTCCTGATGGCGGCGACCTTGGGTTTGACCGCTGTATCGAGGCGCTCGATCTAAAGCCTTTTACCTATGCCGAGTCGTTGTCGAACGCCGTGCGAAAAAACCGCAGCCCACGCGTATTTACGGCCAACGAGGCACCCCCAGAGCTTGAGATTTTTCTGCACCATGAGATGGCGCAGACACCCCTATTTCCGCGTTACCTGTTCTTTTATTGCGAGCGTGCTGCCGTCACGGGTGGGGCCACTCCGCTGTGTCGGTCAGATCGCCTCATGGCACATTTGCAACGGCAGTTACCCGACTTTATTAAGCTGTGTCGTGAGCTGGGTGTGTCTTACACCCACACCATGCCCGCTCAGGCAGACTCGGGCTCGGGGCAGGGGCGTAGCTGGCTAGACACACTGAGTGTTAACTCCCGGGCCGCTGCCGAAGCTAAGCTGCAGCAGCTGGGGTATACCTGGGTTTGGCTGGCCGGTGATGACTTGCGTGTGACAACGCCGGCTTTACCTGCAATACGGCAAACCAGCACCGGTACAGAAGTTTTCTTTAACCAGTTGGTAGCCGCTTTTGCTGGCTGGCAGGACCCCCGTAATTCATCGGCCAGTTCGGTTTGCTTTGGTGATGGTTCGGCCATGCCGGCGCCGGCACTGAAGCAGATGGTGGCTATTGCCTATCAGCAGGTCTACGACCATTTTTGGCAGGCCGGCGACGTGATATTAATCGACAACTTGCGGGTTATGCATGGTCGACGGCCCTTCTCAGGGGCCCGCACCGTATTGGCCGGGCTCGCAGGCCCTCAAAGCCACTAGCCTATCTGGCTGAAGACGATGCCCCTGTGTGTCGCGATATTGTTTACCCCCTAAGCCCCGTTTCTTGCTCCCTTAATAAAAAAACCTAATAAAAGGCACGGTATTTGCTGTAGCCCCTGTGCGAACCCGTTGGCGGTGTTTGATTAGCCGCTGGGAAAGACGTTTATGAGGATACATAAACGCTGAATGAGACATTCAAGGCAAGGAGTGCCCAGAATGAAAGGAATAGAACAGCACTGTGAAGATTGCACTGACATGAGGCTCGCGCACCGGTGTGGTGCGCGTCGTTTATGCGAGAGCAGATTGCGATGAGTCATCCGATTATTTATACCGACCTCGATGGCACGCTACTCGATCATGACACCTATGAAGTTGGCCCAGCAGGCCCCGTTCTGGCCGGTGTGTTATCCCGGCGCATTCCCGTTATCCCGGTTACCAGCAAGACCCAGGCCGAGGTGCAGCTGCTTTGTGAAAATTTAGCGCTCACCGGCCCTTTCGTGGTGGAAAATGGCGCGGCTATCTGGGTACCGCAAACTTGGGGTTTATCGCGCCCTCCGGGATCGGCCAGTGCTGGTGGGTACTGGTGTCATGTTTTGAGTAAATCACGGGGCTACATTCGCGGTTTGTTGGCCGGTTTGGGGGACGAGTGGTCTAGTCGCTTTCATGCGTTGAGTGATATGTCCTCCCGACAAGTCTGCGCCGTTACCGGTCTCGATGAGCCGTCAGCGCGCCGCGCTCTGGCTCGTCACTACAGCGAAGCTTTGTTGTGGCTTGGGTCTGCCACAGATCGTCTGGTCTTTGCCCGGTTGGCCTCTGAGCTTGGCCTTCAGGTTGTTCAGGGCGGGCGCTTCTTGCACGTGTTAGCCGGTGGCGGCAAAGGCACCGCCATGCGTTGGCTTCACGGGCACATATGCCGTGATTTGTATGCTGACGCTATCAGCATTGCGGCAGGGGATGCCGATAATGATCTCGAGCTTTTAGAAGCGGCAGATCACGCGCTCGTTGTTCGCTCGCCTGTGCATGAACCCCCAAAACCCCGTCATCACCCCCAACTTTACCTCAGTGCTCAAGAGGGCCCGGCAGGCTGGGCAGAGGGGATTCAACACATTATTAAAAGACTCGATAAGGAGAAAGGGTATGGCCGATTTTTATCAGAACGGCAGCATCACTACGCTGCACAATCTGGGTGAACGCTCTACCGCGAGCTTAGAGCAAGACCTCGTCCAGCATGCCGAGCGGCGTCCTCTGGGCTTGATATTGCCGTCGCTGTATTCAGAGATCGCCACGCCGGCACTGCCCAACATTTTGGCAGAGCTGAAAAAAGTACCGTATCTGTCGCAAATTGTGGTTGGTCTTGATCGCGCCAACGCCGAAGAGTATCGCCACGCGCTGTCGTTTTTTTCCGACCTTCCGCAACACCATCGAGTGCTTTGGCAAGACGGGCCGCGTCTTCAGGCCCTCGATGCTCGTCTGGCCGAGGCGGGTCTTGCGCCTAAGGAGCTAGGGAAGGGCAGAAATGTGTGGTACTGCATGGGCTATGTCTTGGCGACGGCCCGGGTTGACGCAGTAGCACTGCATGATTGCGATATCTTAACGTACGAGCGCAGCCTACTCGCGCGCCTGTTGTACCCCATGGCGCACCCTTTATTTAACTATGAGTTTTGTAAGGGTTACTACCCTCGCATCGCCGACAACAAAATCAACGGTCGAGTTTGCCGGCTTTTGGTCACGCCTATGATCCGGGCACTCAAGCAGGTATTAGGGGAGTCGGCGTATCTGAATTATCTAGATAGCTACCGCTACATTTTGGCCGGTGAATTTGCATTTCGCCGAGATGCACTGAGCGACCTCAGAGTGCCCAGCGATTGGGGCTTGGAGATCGGCGTTGTCTCTGAGGTTTACCGCAGCAACAACAACAAGCGCATTTGCCAGGTCGATATTGCCGGTAATTACGACCACAAACACCAAAACCTGTCAGCGGATGATCCGGGGGCTGGGTTATCCCGCATGTCTACCGACATCGCCAAGTCGATATTTCGCAAACTGGCAATTCAGGGCACAGTTTTTAATCAAGAAACATTCCGAACCGTTAAGGCCACCTATTACCGTCTTGCCCTCGATTTAACCGAGGCGTATCGCAATGACGCGATCATGAATGGACTGCAGTTTGATATCAACGGCGAGGAGGAGGCGATAGAGCTCTTTGCTGAAAATATTATGGAGGCGGGTCGACACTTTCTGGAAAAGCCCATGGATGCACCATTTATTCCCACGTGGAACCGAGTTGTCAGTGCTATTCCTGATGTTTTTGATCAATTGGTCGATGCTGTTGAAGCCGATCACGACGAGTTTTGTTATTCCCACGCAATGTCAAAACCTCCCAAGGTGGCACTGGCCTAAGCCCTGACCTGAGCCCTGACCATGAACCTCTCTCAACGTGTAGATGCACATCTCACCACGCTCTTTAGTGACTGCCTGAGCCCCGACATCTTGGCCCATTGGCGAGATCGACTGCTCAAGGCTATGCGCCTCTCGGGACAGCAGATTCCGCCCGCAGCGTCTAGGAACTTATGGGATGAGTCGGATATAGCGCTGATCACTTACGGCGACTCCATCCAGTCCTCTGACCAAAAGCCGCTTCAGGTGCTTCATAACTTTCTCAACCAACGCATTGGCTCTACGATTTCATGGGTACACATTTTGCCCTTCCACCCATGGACCTCAGACGACGGCTTTGCGGTGCTCGACTATTCGAGTGTTAATGAGTCGTTGGGGGGGTGGTCTGACCTCACCCGTATCGCTGTCGACTACCGGATGATGGCGGACCTCGTACTGAACCACTGTTCCAGTCGCTCGGTTTGGTTTGAGAATTTCCGTCGGGGCATTCACCCGGGCGCTGACTATTTTTATGTGCCTCCCGAGGATTTCGATGTGTCGCAAGTCGTTCGACCTCGTACCAGCGCCTTATTGGAAACGGTACAAACAGACGCGGGCAGCCGTACAGTCTGGTGTACATTTAGCGCGGATCAGGTCGATTTTGATTTTCAAAATCCGGCGGTCATTGAAGAGTTTTCTGGAATTATTCGTCAGCTTCTCGACGCTGGGGTGCGTATCTTTCGCCTCGATGCCGTGGCATTCCTCTGGAAGATTTCAGGGTCCAGCTGTATTAACCTGCCGCAGACTCACGAAGTGGTTCGACTTTTTCGAACACTCATTGAGTGTGCACAATCAGATGCCATCGTGATTACGGAAACCAATGTCCCTAACACGGAAAATTTATCTTACTTTGGCAACTCCGATGAAGCCCATGCCATTTATAATTTTTCGCTACCCCCACTGCTGATTCATAGTTTGCTGACGGGCAGCAGCCAACATCTTCGCGCTTGGATGATGAGCATGCCCCCCGCTGCAGCGGGAACGACCTACTTTAACTTTATCGCCTCACACGATGGCATAGGGTTGCGCCCGGTAGAGGGATTGCTCAGCGAAAGTGATCTTGAACAGTTGGTGACTACTCTTGAGAGTTTTGGTGGCCTCATATCTCGACGCCAAAGTGGCGAAGAGGAAAGCCGAGCCTACGAGGTTAATATTGCGCTTTTTGATGCGCTCAGTGGCACGGTTAAGGGCACTGACGAGCTGGGTTTGGAGCGATTCATTTGCGCCCATGCCATTATGCTGGGTCTTGAGGGTGTGCCGGCGTTTTACCTTCATTCGTTGCTGGGCACTCAGAATGATGTGGAACGCGTTCGTCATACGGGTCACAACCGAGCTATCAATCGACACCAGTGGCAGCTCAGTGATCTAGCGGCTGCCCTTGATAATCCGCGGTCCAGCCATCATCGCGTCCTGGCGGCCCTCCAAAAATTAATTCTGCTGCGCAAACAGCAGCTGGCTTTCCACCCCAATGCCACGCAGTTTACGTTGAATTTGGGCGACCCCTTATTTGGTTTCTGGCGTCAGAGTACGGATCGACGGCAAAGCATCTTTTGCGTTTACAACGTGAGTGATCAGCCTCAAATGCTGTCGATTCAATCGTTAAACTTGATCGCCACCCAGGACTGGTACGACCTTGTGTCGGGGCAGAAATTTGATGATTCTATGAGCCAGACTTGCTTAGCGCCTTACCAGTCTGTGTGGATTAGCAATCGCTAGAGGCGGTGGGTTTTTGGCGGCCCCGAAAATTGAACCGCTTGTCCCAGTCTAATGAGCAGGCAAGCATTGCCGTTGCCAACCTCATGTTTTCAAAAAGGCGTTATTCGGCAAATAAGACGCGGACTTTGTCGTGGGGCAATTCCTGTACCCGGAGTCCATCGGCACCGGTCATGGTGGTTGCCGCAACCATGGCGTTAACAATGGCTTCTTCGGTCGCTTCAACGGCCCCGCGGAATAATGCATTGAGTGCGTTATTGGGAAATTGCTCTACCGTGTTGAAGGTATCTTCATTAACCGCGCCCCCATTGCCGGTAGAGAAGGCGACAAAAATATCCCCCGATCCTGGGTTGCTAATAGCCCCGAGGCGTCCTAGGGCTAGCGACGGCCGCTTCGCCAAGCGATGTAACTGGTGCGGCAGTATTGGTGCATCGGTGGCCACGACAACAATAATCGACCCATCCCGTGTGGGGCTGTCTTTTTTCAGCTCAGCGCCACTGCAATAGGGGAACCAGGGGTTTTGCGGTGCTATATCAGGGTCGGTGTAGCAATGCTCGCCTACGGGTAGATCATCGAAAACCCAGCGATCGCCCAGGCGCAAGCTGTCCCCGCCCCAGTTATAATTACACTGCACGAGTACACCCACGACAAATGATTTTTCCGCCACCGAGACGACCCGAGACGCGGTGCCAATACCGCCTTTGAAGCCGTTACACACCATGCCCGTACCGCCACCCACGGCGCCTTCTATGACTGGCCCCGCAGTTGCAGCTTCAAGGGCGCTATAAACGTGAGAGCGTTGCACGTGTTGGCCGTTAATATCGTTGAGCGCGCCGTCGTAGGTTTCGGCGACGACCGGTGCATGCCATAACGCGGGCCACTTTTGATCGACCATCCAACCGACGAATGCATCCCTTACGATGCCCACGCTATGAGTATTGGTAATGCCAATTGGGCCGTCGATTAACCCGCGCTCTTGCAGCCAAGTAGTGCCCGTCATTTCCCCCGAGGCGTTAAGGGTAAACCAACCCCCATAGACCCCTTCTGTGCTGGCTTTGCCCCGGGGGTGGATAACAGTAACCCCGGTACGAATCGGACCTACACCTCGCACCAGCGGTCCGTGTCCCGAGATCAGGGTCTTGTGCCCCACCTCTACGCCGCGGACATCAGTGATGCCGTTGAGGGGGCCGGTCTCACCGATGAAAGGAATGCCTAAGTCTCGAGCTCGGTCGCGTTGTGTGGCGAACAGCTGGGTTGAACTCAGAAGCCACAGTAGCCCCAATAAAATAACAACGTAGGAGCGTGATCGACGCTTATGGTGTCGGTTCGGCATAAGGGGTCTCTTGTGTTAACCATCTGTTTGCAAACGGTACCAGATGTATCGACGTAAAACCCGAGCATCAGCGAAGGTGAAATCGCGCACCTCGGCCTCGGTACGCGAACTTTGCGGACTTACCAGGCCGGTATTTTTTTCTCTGCGGGAAACCAAGGCAGGGCCACAACTTCGGCACTGCGCTGTCCTTCAGGAAGGTCGAGTTCGATCAGGGTACCCGGTGCGGCGTATTCAACCGGTAGGTTCACCAGCGCGATGTTGTGCTGCAGACGCGGAGAGTAGACGCAGCGCGTTAAGTGCCCTGCGACTTCCCCAGCCACGCGTACCGGCAAAAAATGTTCATTGGGGCGTACCGGGTCGCCCTGGAAGTTGGCGCCAACTAAACGGCGCCGCGTGCCGTGTTCCGCTATTTTTTGAAGCGCGGCCTTCCCCACGTAGTCATAAGGTTTATCGATATCGAGGAGTCGATCCATGCCAATAGTGAATGGATTGTCTTCCAGAGTAATGTCAGAGCAGTAAGACAAGAGACCGCCCTCCATACTGCGTGCAAGTGACGGGCAGGCGGGCTTTATGTCGAATTCGGCCCCCGCTGCCATACAAAGCTCCCAGAGTTCTGTGCCTCGCTGGCTATCTTGTAAAATGAGCTCGTAGCCCAATTCGCCACTCCAGCCCGTTCGACTGAGCACCAAAGGGATGCCCTGCAAGGTGACTTCCTGAAACTGGTAGTAACCCAACTCAAGAGCAAGATCCCCAAAAAGTTTATGCGCGACTCGTGGCGCCAAGGGTCCTTGGAGTTGCAGTGGCGATGCATCGGGTTCGTGCACGGTCACATTCAGGGGGCTCATGGCGGCAGCGGCTTTGGCCCAAAGCAAAACGTCGCCATCTCCCGGCGACAGCCAAAATCTGTTCTCCTCTAAACGAAACAGCACGGCGTCATTAACGATACCGGCATTTTCGTCGAGAAATATCACATAGCGACAGCGACCCACCGGGCAATTATCAATGTCTCTGGGCGTCAGTAGCTGGACGAAGGCCGCGGCGTCGGGCCCACTGATTTCAATTTGGCGTTCAGCAGAAACATCCCAGAGGCTAACACCTTCAACAATTGACCAATACTCAGCTAGCGTATCGCCATAGCTAGAAGGCATGTACATGTGGTTATAAATTGTAAAAACCGAAGCCCCTGCGGCGAGGGTTGCTTCGTAAAAGGGCGATTTTCTGACTCGAGGACCGATGGTAATCAAGGGTGGGTTTCTGGTGGCATTCATCGTATGGTACTCCGCACCTAGTTGTGATCTTTTCTGCGCGGATTCTGATCTCTATCTGACGACTTTGTCGAGTCTTATTGATAGAGAAATGCCGCAAAAATTTGATGAAGCTAGGTCATGAATATCAACAATAAAAACGAGCGGCACTTCCATCAAGCACCGAATGGGGCCCTCGAGCAGATTTAGGATGTATTATGCAAGATGGTTCCACCCCTACCGGGGGCGCGGATGATCAACACCCGGTCAACAATCCCTACCAAACCCCCCGCGCGGCTTACTATGCCTTGGGAACTCTGACGCTGGTTTACAGCTTTAATTTTATCGATCGCCAGCTGTTAGCCATTTTGCAGGAATCCATAAAGGCAGACCTGTTGCTCAGTGATGCGCAGTTAGGGTTGCTTACCGGTTTTGCTTTTGCCGTTTTTTATGTCACCGCAGGCCTGCCTATTGCCAGCTGGGCCGATCGCGGCAATCGACGCAATATTGTGTCCCTGTCGCTCTTTGTCTGGAGCTTCATGACGGCCATTAGTGGCTTTGCCCAAAACTACTGGCAGTTACTGCTGGCGCGTATTGGCGTTGGTGTGGGTGAGGCGGGGGGCAGTCCACCCTCCCACTCAATGATTTCCGATATTTTTGCGCCGGAGTCCCGTGCCAGTGCCCTGGGGTTTTATTCAACAGGGGTCAGCTTTGGTATTTTGTTCGGGTTTCTGTTTGGAGGGTGGCTCAACGAATACTTCGGTTGGCGAGTCGCCTTTCTTATTGTTGGGGTGCCCGGGGTTTTTTTAGCTTTCCTCGTTCGATTTACGATGGCTGAGCCTATTCGGGGTCTTAACGAGAAACGCAAGGTGCAGGCCGAAGGCACATCAATTCGGGCTGTCATGGCTTTACTCTGGCAGCGACGCTCCTTTCGCCATATGGCTATGGGCGCCGCGATGAATGCCTTTGCCGGCTATAGCGTCGCCAATTGGGTGGCGTCTTACATGATTCGCAGCTATCAAATGCCCACGGGTGAGTTGGGCACTTGGCTGGCTTTGGTTATCGGTGTTGGCGGGGCCATTGGCGTTTTCGGATCGGGGGTGGTGGCCGATCGTTTGGGCAAACGCGACAAACGTTGGTACATGTGGATGCCGGCAGTAGCTTGCGTTATCGCTTTCCCATTTCAGTTTGGTATTTACTTTGCCACCGAACCCTATTTTGCACTGGTTATGCTGATTGTGCCGGCGGTGCTGTCAAACGCGTACCTAGGTGCGACCATCGCGACAGTGCATGGTTTAGTTGGCTTGAGGATGCGCGCCCTGGCCTCGGCTATTTTATTTTTCATTCTCAACATTATCGGCTTGGGCGCGGGGCCTTCATCGGTGGGGTTGTTGAGTGATCTGCTCAATCCTGCTTATGGGGTTGAGTCCTTGCGCTATGCCCTGCTTATTTTGGTGCCCCTGGCGCTTGTGTGGTCTGGCTTTCACTACGTGATGGCCGCGCGCTATGTCCGCGAGGATCTGCAGGCGGCGCCTGATTAAGGGTTTCTGAAAAACCTCCAATCTGAAGAAATGCTTTGCTGGCAATGTGCGAATGACTGCAGAGTCTGGCCTCGACGGTGCGGTAAAGATTCTTCTATCTGTTTATGGAAGCCCAGCGGAAGCACAGCTTTTGGGTCTAATGTAAAAATGCTCTCACTAAGGTATTAACCCATGAAGCGCTGTTTTTGTTTGCTTGTTCTTGGTTTTATGTCGGTCGCCAATGTGGCGTCAGCATCGTCCAGTTTTTTTTCTGCTCTGCTAAGTCAGGTGCAAGCTTTGCGCACGGTTGTTCAGAGTGAGCAGCCGCCGACCGCCGGGCTTGATTTTTCTGAGGTTGATGCAACCTTTCAGTCCTTTCTCGATGACAGTCCAGTTTTTGATGGCATTAGCTATGTGGTGGTAGACGCCAACGCGACCCTGCATACAGCGACGTTTGGCGACCACAGCGAAGATCTTGTGGTGATGTTGGCGTCGACTAGCAAGGTACCTGCGGTAATGGCCTTACTGGCTCTTGATGAAGACCCCAATGTGTCTTTTACTATGGATCAGCCCGTTAGCACCATGCTCCCGTATGAGGGTGTTTATACCGATCGCACCATCACTCAAATGGTGAGCAATACCTCGGGTATCCCCGGACTGCAGGCGCTCGCTGACTATGGCAATCCATTTGGCCAGACCCTCGAGACTCTCAATCATCTGTGCACGTTTGCAGCCACGGAGGCGGTTGAATTTGAGGCTTGTGGTAAGCAGCTCCTCACCAACGAACTTGCGAACAGTCAACCTGCAGGGGACTCCTTTGACTACGGTGGCAGCCAATGGCAGGCGGCAGGGGTCACCGCGTCGATAGCAGCTAACAGCACCTGGAACCAGCTGATCAATCAATATTTAGGCGTGCCCTGTGGCCTCGAGGTCTTTACTTTTGGCAACCCCTGGCAAGAGCTGAATTTCGGTGAGACCAGCTTCAACGGCACAGTCGAAAGCTTACCGGGACAAAGCAATCCGCATATTGGCGGCGGGGCCATCACCAATATGGCGGACTACGCTAAGTTGCTCCAAATACACCTCAATGGTGGCTTTTGTGGCGATCAGCAAGTGCTGAGCCAGGCGGCCATTGAGCGCATGCGGGTCGATCGAGGCAGCGTGGTATCGATGAGTCCCACTGCCTACGGCATGGGCTGGTGGATTGCTTCGGATAATCCGGGGGTCTATGACGATCCCGGGGCTTTTGGCGCTATTAGCTTTATCGATATAGAGCATGGTATTGGTGGCTATATCGCCATTGACGATTATTCGAGGGAGGATTCTGGTGCCCCCGTGACATTAGTTCGACAAACCATTATCCCGCTGATTCAGGGGATCATTGATGACCGCTAAGTACACTGTGGGTACAAAGGCCCCTCTGGAGACGGTTTGAGCCGACCTCGTAGCAGTAATGAGAGCATAGGGAGAACACGCGAGACTCAAGAGCTTGGGGCGTCAGCCTGGGCCTTCGTCCTCAATGGAGAAATTTGTGAATAGGTTCTTTGAGACTCTGTGAATGTGTTTGGTAGTGTTAGGAATATGAGCAGTTCCTCAGTAAATTTAAAGGTTAGAGTTTTCCAGCCAGCGAGCTTCAAACCACAAAGGGGTGGTGTAAAGCGCTGCGTTTTCTACCTTGCGCGCGCTCAGAGGTTCGCAGTATGAGTGACGGCCTTGAGAGTAATAATACCGCGAGCGATGAAATCGTAAGAAATCGCTATTTGGATATTCTCCATCAGTTCACCCTTCGCCAATCCAGCCTAATAAAACTCGAAGATATTGTTTGGAACATTGCTAAAACAGCGATCGCCGAGCTTGGCTTTGAGGATTGTGTGGTTTATCTCCTTGAGGACGATGGCATCACCTTAAGGCAAGCGGCAGCCCACGGCCCGAAAAATCCTGTCGATCGAGAAATTTATAACCAGATCACTATCCCCGTGGGTAAGGGGATTGTTGGGCACGTGGCACGAACTGGCGAAATGCAGCGCATTGATGATGCACGGTTAGACCCTCGTTACATTGCTGTCTCTTATACACATCTGACGCTGCCGACGAGCGATCTAGTGTAGA
>OJBN01000097.1_pt1 | contig 21847 bp, 20 predicted proteins | sample 1590441 | NCBI WGS metagenome assembly OJBN01 (sample SAMN05416760, study PRJEB24817) | seawater metagenome | isolation source: Sea water | place: Canada:Atlantic | collected 2013-07 | reverse complement strand
TCGTCGGCAGCGTCAGATGTGTATAAGAGACAGTTCCTCGTGTTTCTTAATCCACTGTCCGAGCTCCTTGTCCACACCCACGACGTTCGCAGCATGAACGAAGTCAATCGCAATATCGGCATCACAATGGGCTGGTTTGAGCATCACAACATCACATCAGTGCGTCATTGATGAACCAAAGTATTGTCCGTTAGCCTCATTTTTTTGCTATTCTAAAAAGGGCTTTCGGAATAAAGCCGTCGTGGATGGCGTAAATAACCGAGGGAGCTACGCACCTTGTTGGGTTTAACCAAGGCATCAGTAAACCGGTTCAGTGACCGCAGTAGACGCTCACCAGAGTGGACTTGAACATGCACAAGCAAGTCCATGGCATGAAAAAATTTACCTACGCTCTCTCCATGGTCCTTCTGGGTATGGGTAGCACCCCTATTGCTAAAGCTGATGCAGGTTCACAAGCCGCAGCACTCCTTGAAATTTTGAAAGTCGCTAGAGGCTCTACTGCACAATCGATAAAAAATGCCGAAGATAATGACGCCGGGGGGCCTGCTGGTAACGACACTAATACCGTATGGAGTCCACCTGAGAACGTGGAGTGGATCCAACACAATTTCAACACGTCGGACAAGCTATGCAATGATGCCGAGGGCATCTGTGCGGGCTGGCTCGAAACTGCTTCAGAAGAGTGTAAAGCCAACTATCAATTTGGGGATTCGGCTCAGGCTACTCAAACGAGGCTACAGTATGAGCAATGTGTTTATCAGATGGTGTTTAAACCTTACATATCTCTAACAATCGATAGAGTCACCTCACAACTGACAGACACTCAGAAACGCGAGGCGTCACGACTAAAAGCTTTAGGCTGGAATCAACCTACGACGCAACCCGTGGAGTTTAGGGTCGCGTCAGACATCCCTGAACCTATAGTGCAGGCATCAAAATCGGGCATGCTTGCGGCCATTGATCTGTTGGGAAACTATGGACCGCTTCGGGTCTACCTGGTTGGTAACGACGTGACTCTAGCGGAAGCACTCGTAGAAGATTTTTGCGCCTTCAATTATTTAGCAGAACAACAGCAGTATTGCCGCGACGATCAGGGCGAAGGCATACGTGAAATGGCCTACATTTATCCTGGAGGCAATGGCTTCCAACAATCATCCTGGATGCTAGAGTCCCCCGTTCAGTCCTTTGTTCACAATCCTTACGCCGATGAAAATAATAAACACAGTATCGATGAAGGTGAGTTAAACAATGATCGAAAGGTGAACGCGCACGAATATTTCCACGTCTATCAAGGCGCTCATAACGTGTATCGAGGAGCGGAGGATGACTCCTTCGGGTGGAGTACCACCCGCTGGGTTGAAGAAGGTGCTGCCGTCTATTTTGAGCAACATATTATGACAGAGATGGGTTGGCAAACTGAACAACAACTGAAGACACGCGTTACCGAAGATCTCGAAACCATAAAACAGTTCACAACGCGGTTCCCGGGTGTTTCGATGAGAGATGTCGATACAAGTGCCCAAACTCATCGGCTACTCTCTTATTGCGGAGAGCTATGCATTGGTAACTTGCAGTATGAGTTTGGACACATTGCCTTTCAGTATCTCGAAACTAAAACAGCAGTAGATAAAATTTTGTTCGAATATTGGAGCGAATATACCGAGCTCGGCTGGCATGACGCATTCGAGAAGGTATTCGATCAAAAAGTCGATAGCTTTTACGACGAATTTGAAGCCTTCCTTCTCCTTAGTGTCGACGAGCAATGTGACATCCTTGACTGTGGTTGACACACCGTGACGCTCTAGTAGCCCAATCTGCCCCCTCGAACTTGGCAGGCGCGCATAGGGCCTTTTGCGAAAACGCTTTTATTTTAATAGCCAAAGTCGCTTGGAATCGCATTCGCGGGTTCAAATTTAGTGCCACATTAAGTCGCGTATTAAAGTGCGTCATGAAGACACCAAATAATTCACGGTGCTAGTCTAATAACCCATGTGATCAGAACTCCACCCCGTCAGAAAATCACCCTGAACATGACCCTTCGTGACCGTAACCTTGCCAACAAAGTCGTTATTCTCTTTGCGGAGCTGCTGGGGCACGATCGGGTCGCAGGCAACCAAGGGGCTAACGCAACGCCTTCCTGAGCGCCTTAAGTCTAGCGATGAACGGAAGGTATGCATCGTCGGGATCAGAAGCTTTCAAATACACCAAGTCGTCCTTGCCAAGGCTTGCTGCCCGATCCATTTAAATAAATTTTTTGACAAATATGTCCGTAAGTTTTGTGTGGGACGTCGTCCATTTACGGGACGGATACGCAGCCACACCGAAAATCGCCGTGCCCCCCAAACGCTAGAAAAATAAGTGTCAGCACCCGCGTGATCCGCAATACACCAAAGCGGGACCCAAACGGTCAACGTGGCATTGGTTTTGGGGTTCTGGGGTTCTGGGGTTCACTCTTAGCGTTTTCGGGGCATACTCTGGTAATCAATTTAAAGACCCTTCAATAACTAAAGAGCGCTCTCACATGACAGACTTAAATCAGAAGGTTTTCTGGATTACCGGCGCCTCATCGGGCATTGGCAGGGCCCTCGCTGTCGAGGCGGCTAAGAACCCCTGCGCCATTATCTTGTCAGGACGCCGTGAAGGCGCATTAAAAGAACTTGCAGACGAATTACCCGTAGATTGCTTGGTATTGCCTTTTGAGGTGACAGACTATCCACAACTCACCGAGATCGTTGATCGCGCATGGGCCTGGCAGGGGCAGGTAGACATTCTTATTAACAACGCTGGAATCAGCCAGCGATGTATAGCCATCGATGCAAAACCAGAAATCTATACCGAACTCATCAACGTTGACCTTATTGCGCCCATTTGGCTGACGCAGCTGCAGCTGCGCCGTATGGCAGATGCTGGAGGCGGCCATATTGTGGCGATAAGCTCTGTCGCGGGTCGCATTGGGGCACCACTGCGAACCGCTTATTGCGCGGCAAAGCATGGTCTTATTGGCTACATGGATGCGCTACGCAGCGAGGTTGATAAACCGCACAATATTCGTGTCACCAACATACTGCCAGGTTCTGTTGCCACCGATGTGGCCCGCAATGCCATCACCGGGGACGGCAACCGACGCGGTCTGTCAGACGAGGTTATTGACGCCGGAGATGACCCTCTCGATTGCGCAAAGGCCATACTAGCCGCGGTAAAAGACGACCTCCCCGAGCTTATTTTTGCCAAAGAAATGGAGCTGGGACTGGCGCATATGCGCCATGCCGATCCTGAGGCCTTCTTTGATGCAGTCGCCGACTTTGGCGCTCAAACGGTCAGTCACTATTGGACAGAGAAATCGGCTCTCGAAGGCCAATAAGCGGCCCCGCGAAGCAACACAGATCTGAGTGGAGGCGCACTGCTAAGGTTTGCGGCTAGCGCTGTATTTAAATGGATTGGCTTGGCCAGACCGCCATCGAATGCGGCTAAATTAGACGCACAGCGAAAGCGCCGCTACTCTTAGTTCTCAATAAGCCCATCAGGAGTCGCCCAATGAGTACGACGGTTATCATTCTTATCTCAACGATTGCGGTACTGCTCGTCTGGGGAATTGCGATCTACAACCAACTTGTCGCGCTGGCTAACCGCTATAAAAATGCCTTTGCACAAATTGAGGTGCAGCTCAAAAGGCGCTACGACTTAATCCCTAATTTAGTAGAAAGCGCCAAAGGTTATTTGAGCCATGAGCGAGAAACCCTAGAAGCCGTTGTCGCTGCTCGTAATGATGCGGCTTCGGCGCTCAAGGCGATTAGTGACGGTGGCATTGATTCGGGATCGATTAAGCAGCTCTCGGGAGCAGAAGGTGCGCTGGGCGCGGCTATGGGCAAACTAAACGTGGTGATGGAAGCCTACCCTGACCTCAAGGCCAGCCAAAACATGCAACAGCTATCAGAGGAGTTAACGTCCACTGAAAACCGTGTCGCCTTTGCAAGACAGGGGTTCAACGACGCCGTCATGAGTTACAACACTTATCGGCAAAGTTTTCCCAACGTTATCATTGGTAATTCTTTTGGGCACCGCGACGATGCCACGCTGCTTGAATTTGAGGACAGTGCGGCTATTCAGGATGCCCCAAGTATCAGCTTTTCCTAGGCGACGCTGAAGGGTGGATTTTTTTCGTGAACAGGACATTGCTCGACGAAATGCGCGACTGCTTACCGCACTTTTCGTCGTAGCGGTTTTCCTACTCTTAGCTGTGATCAATCTTTTCCTGGCCTTCGCACTAACTGCCACTGATGCGCTGGAAAGCGGCCATCCCACCACCTTCGGCTTTAGCCGTCTTGATCTTAGACTGACCCTACTCGTCAGCATCGCAATCATTGTGGTGATTGGCGCTGTTGTACTTTACAACTGGGTGCGGTTTTCTCAGGGCGGCCGCAGTGTGGCCGAGGCACTAGGTGCCAGGCCTGCAGCCTCAAACACCGAAAACCCCCAGGAGCGACGGGCACAAAATATCGTGCAGGAAATTGCTCTAGCCGCCAACATGCCGGTGCCGCCCCTCTATATCCTCGACGGCGAGCCCGGTATCAATGCCTTCGCTGCGGGTATTTCACCCGGAGATGCCGTTGTGGCTATTACTCAAGGTGCTATGGATCACCTAACTCGCGATGAACTGCAGGGCGTTATTGGTCATGAATTTAGCCATATCCTCAATGGCGATATGCGACTCAGCATCCGGCTCATGGCAATGTTACGCGGCATAACCTTTATCGGAGACTTAGGGGCCATTTTCTCGCGCAGCGCTATCAGCCATCGCTCACGCAGGCGCTCAAACAATAGCAATAACAACACCATGGGCCTCCTCCTGATCGGCTTAGTGCTATATCTCGTTGGGCTGTTGGGGGGGCTTATGGCAGGCCTTATTAAATCGGCAATTTCTCAGCAAAAAGAATATCTTGCCGATGCCTCCTCGGTGCAATTTACGCGAAACCCCCATGGTATTAGCGACGCACTGAAAGTTATTGGGGGTTACACGCCGGGTACTTTGGTTCATTCCGCCCGCGCCGAAGAAATGTCGCACCTCTTTTTCGGCCAGGTAAAACATAGACTGTGGCTCATGTTTGCCACGCACCCCCCACTAGAGGAGCGTATTCGCCGGGTTGACCCGCAATGGGACGGTGCCTTTATTACGCGTCCCACCAAGCACCTAGCTTCCAAATCAGAAGATGATACAAATGCGGAGACGGGTATCGCGCAAGCGCAGCGCAGCTTGGCCGCGGCCCTGCCCCTGGCATTGGAAGCCACGGGGGTCACTGGCACACCGACCTCATCGGAGGCCGCACAGGCCCAATTCCCCTATGCACTCGCGGCTGAAGTCATAGAAGACGCCCGGGAACCATTAGGTGCCATGAGCTTGCTACTGGCCTTACTGTGGCATGAGGCCAACCCCAAAAACCAACGCGCCGCGGTTCGTGAAGCCAATATTAAAGGTCTGGAAACGCTGGTCGCTCATCGGGGTAGTGAACTGCAAAACTTAGAGCCTGAGTTACGTCTGCCTCTGATCGAGCTATGCCTTCCCACCCTGAAGACTCTCTCTGCGCCACAGTACAAGACCTTCAAGAGACTCTTAATTAACTTCGTAAAAGCCGATGGCAAGGTTGAGCTTTTCGAATGGTGCCTTTATCAGCTGGTCCGACATTATCTGGATCCTCATTTCGTCAAACGCTCATCACGCCCCCAACATGCTGAACTAAAATCTGTCAGCGAATCGCTAGCGATCGCACTGGGCACCCTGGCGTTATTGGGCCATGGCGACACGGAAACATCGTTCCAATCTGGGGTGCGCGTCCTTGAACTACCCCTGACCTTGCCCAGAAATAATGCCCTAGGCGTACAGCAGTTTGGCAAAGCCATTGAACAGCTCGCCAACTGCTACCCGCTTCTAAAAGTGACCATACTCAAAGCGCTGACTCGGGTCGCAGAGCAAGACGGCCAGATCTCACACCGGGAACTGACACTCATTAAAGCCATTGGCGCCGTCATGGACTGCCCTCTGCCGAACAACGTGCTGGAAACTTCCATGCTTTCGAGGTGACTTATCATCAATATCAAGCAGATCCTGGTAAATCGCTGGTAATTATTTAAAACCCGATTAATCTACAGAGGACGGCCGCCACGGATGGTGTCCGATCGATAATCATTGCGCTTAACCGGGCGCAATAAAATCTTCATAACCGCAAGGATGCGAACGATGGAAAATACAAGACACTCCCAGCCAAGTACCAAAGCCCCGAGACAGCCCTTTACTCGCGCACAGCGCGTCATTCACGTGAGTGCACCCAAACCAGCCATTAATCAAGAGCAGGTACAACGCGTCACGCAGCGATCAGCGGGCTCTTTTTCACACACCACACTGCGCGTTCTCAACCTGTTAATCACCGGCGATCTTAGTCGTCTGCGCTCTGACCACATTGCCGACGAGTTAGGTATTAGCCCCACGACCCTGCGCCGCAGGTTACGCGTCGATAACATTAGCTATCAGGAACTACTGGATCAGGTGCGTCAGTATCACTGTGAGTGTCAACTCGAGGATCGTTGGGTTCCGGGAAAAACACTCGCCTGGCGACTCGGCTATGCCGAGGTGAACAGTTTTTATCGCGCCTTCAAACGCTGGACGGGCTCCAGCTATAGCGACATGAAGCTTCAGTTTATTTAAAGCTGAATCTCACAACTTACCAGAGTTGTCGTAGGCCCAGTAGCCAACCCACTCGTGTATTGCACGGGTAGAGCGCGCAAGGCGTGAGTAGGTCGGTACCCAGCCGGGTCTGTAAGCATCTGCGAACTGCGGAATTTGGTGATCCGTTGCCGCCGCAGTGACCTGCAGTCCTTGCTTTTCAAACAATGCCAAGGAGCGCCGCATGTGTGCACCACTGGTCACCAATAAAATATGTTTTAACCCGGCGTTTTTAAGCATTTCGCCCGCCATAACCGCATTGTCATAGGTGGTGAGGCTTTGGCTCTCTAAAAGCAGTTGCTTGCGGGGTATTTGCAATGCCTGCAGCTGTTGTGCCAACAGCTCAGCTTCAGGAGGCAGGGTTGCCGGTGCACCGCCCGAAATAAGAATAATGGGCGCCTTACCCGCAAAATACAGTTCCGCCGCAAACATAACGCGATCGGCCGCATCGTTGAGGTCGGCACCGCGACCAAAGCGCGCCGGACCGTTACTCGCCCCCCCCAATAAAACAATAGCATCGGCGGCAGGCAACTCCTCGGGAGAAAATGCGGGGTGGCGACCCTCTAGCGGTTGCATTAGAGCCTCAGCGCCAAATTCAGTCGCCGGAAAATAAATCACCAAAAAGGCGAGCAAGGTCATAAGCCAGCTCAAGCCTCTGCGCCCTATCGCCCCCGAGATTACGGCGACCAGCAACAGCAGTAACCCCAGGGACAGGGGGTACACCAACAGCGACAGAAGCTTTGTGGCTAACAACATGGTCTAGCTAAAAGGGCTTCGTAACACAATGGTTTCCTCACGATCGGGACCGGTGGAAATAATATCGATGGGCGCACCCACCAGAACTTCAAGACGAGCAATATAATCTCGAGCCGCAGCCGGCAGTGCGTCAACAGTTTGTGCACCGACTGTAGACTCCTCCCAACCGCTTATTGTTTCATAAACCGGTGTCAGCGCTTCGTAGTCAACAGCATCAATAGGGTTCGCAACGGCGTTCCCTTCCTTGTCTTCGTAGGCCACACACACCTTGATCTCATCCAAACCGTCCAGAACATCGAGCTTCGTCAGGCACAAACCTGAGATCGAATTAATATTGACGGCCGTGCGCAAGGCCACAGCATCGAACCATCCACAGCGCCGTGGTCGTCCCGTAGTCGCGCCAAACTCATGCCCGCGTTCAGCCAAACGCTCACCTACAGCATCAAACAATTCGGTGGGAAAAGGCCCAGAACCCACTCGAGTGGTATAGGCCTTGGTAATACCCAAAACGTAATCCAAATATAAAGGTCCAAAGCCCGACCCTGTGGCCGTTCCGCCTGCGGTTGTATTGGAGCTGGTCACAAAAGGATACGTGCCATGGTCAATATCCAGCAGAGAGCCTTGAGCACCTTCAAAAAGAATGCGCTTATTTGCGCGGCGAAAATCATGAAGCATTGAAGTGACATCTCCCATCATGGGAAGTAACTGCTCACCCTCAGCAATGGCCTGGTCGAATACGTCGTTCAGCTCAAGGGGCTGGGCACCGTAGTAGTGAACTAACGCGTGATTGTGGTAATCCAGCACTTCAGTTAGCGTCTCTTTGAAACGCTCAGGATTTCTTAAATCACCTAAACGAAGCCCGCGTCGTGCGACTTTATCCTCATAGGCAGGGCCTATGCCCCGACCCGTCGTGCCAATTTTATTAATGCCCCGACGCTGCTCTCGAGCTTTGTCGAGTGCAACATGGTAGGCCAGTATTAAGGGACAGGCTGCGGAGATCACCAACCGCTCTCTCACCGGGACACCTGTTTCCTCCAGCTCGCCCATCTCTTTAAGCAGTGCTGCGGGAGACAGAACCACGCCATTACCGATCAGGCACTGTACGCCGTCTCTCAAAATACCCGATGGAATCACATGTAGAACGGTCTTTACGCCGTTAATAACCAGCGTGTGTCCCGCGTTGTGGCCACCCTGAAAGCGAACGACCGCAGAAGCCTGCTCTGTCAGCAAATCCACGATCTTGCCCTTGCCCTCGTCACCCCATTGAGTGCCCAGGACCACCACATTTTTACTCATTAGTTCTCTCCTGGGTTTAGGGGCCGAATGACCCAGCCGTCATCCCCCTTCACCAGCAATTCACTACAACGGGGATCGTGCGTTCCACCAAGAGCTGTTACCACTGACCGGCCGGTAGCGCGCAACTCACGGACGGCGTTTAGTAGGTCGGCATCCTTCAAATCTGGAGCAGACACCCATGAATCTGCCACAACAGCCGGCCTGGCCGCTGCCATAAGGGCTTTAAGATCAAAGGCAAAACCGGTCGCTGGACGACTACGGCCAAAGACTGCGCCCACATTATCGTAGCGCCCTCCGGTGGCTACCGCCGCTCCCACACCTTCCAAATACGCCGCAAATACCAAACCCGTGTGGTATTGAAACCCGCGTAACTCGGCGAGATCAACGTACACCGATACTGAGGGATGCACTGCCTTTACGGCTTGTATCACCTGCTCAACTTCATTTAGCGCTGCGAGAGCCGCAGGCACATGCGCCAGACAAGATCTGGCCTGCTCGAGCACATCGGCGCCACCGTGAAGATTAACGAGCGATCTTAGTGTCGACATGACCTCGGCATTGCTGCTTGTTGTCGCCTCATCCAAGTCGGGTAAAGATTTCCGCTGCAGTGCGTCAAAAATGGTAGCTGCCGCATCACCTTCGATGCCCGAGTGTCTAAGCACTGCCTGATAAACACCCACGTGCCCCACATCTAACGTTATTGGCCCGTGCCGTTCTTCGGTATCGGCGCGGGTCATTAGTGCTAGCATCAGATCGATAACTTCAAGGTCAGCGCTAATCTCTGCACAACCGTAAAGTTCAGCGCCCAGCTGTATGGGCGAGCGCCCGACAGACGTAGACTGCGATGCGCTGTGAAGTGTCGACCCCGTATAGCAGAGTCGTGTGACGCCAGTCTCACCCAGTGAGTGGGCATCAATTCTTGCTACCTGAGGCGTCATATCGGCACGCACGCCGAGCATCCTGCCGCTGTTGCGGTCTGAAAATTTGCAGGTGAGCACGTCGAGGTCTGCGCCCAAACCCACTAACAGGGAGTCAGTAAATTCAACTAAAGGAGGTATGACGTAGCGATAACCCCAGCGGGCACAATCATCTAGCAAGGCTCTACGAAGAGCCTCAACAGAGGCTGCCCTCTCGGGCAGCAATTCATCAATACCGTCGGGTAGTAACCAACGCTCGTTGGACGACATAACTAGACTTACTTGCCAGACTTACTGCCGGCGTTCTGGCTTCTCAAGTACTGATAAAACTGATTATCAGGATCGATTACCATGATGTCGCTACCCGCATTAAAGGTCTCTTGATAGGCCTTAAGACTGCGAACGAAGGCGTAGAATTCAGGGTCCTGATTATAAGCATCAGCGTAAATACGCGTCGCTTCGGCATCTCCCAAACCCCGAACCATTTCAGCTTCTCTAAAGGCGTTAGCCTTAAGCACCGTGACCTCACGATCTGCCGAAGCACGAATTCCCTCAGCAAGCTCTTGGCCCTCTGAACGCAATTCACGCGCCTCTTTTTCCCGCTCGGCATTCATCCGGCGATAAACCGAGTTGGAGACATCCGGCGGCAAGTCGATCTTTTTGACGCGAACATCAATTACTTCTACGCCCAACTCGGTAGCAGCCACTTCAGAAAGCCTCTGGGTGATTGATTCCATCACCTCGTCTCGCGAACCAGACACCACCTCTTGCACGGTACGAACGGCCACTTCGTTACGGAGACCGTCGTTAATGCGCTGCGCTAGCAGTCCAGCTGCTCTGGCCTCTTCACCATTGGTTGCCGTGTAGTAAGTGGCGGTATCTAGCACTCGAAATTTCGCATAGGAATCTACGATTAGTGCCTTCTTCTCTTGGGTAAAAAACCGTTCTGCGGGTGAATCTACGGTCAAAATTCGGCCGTCAAACAAGCGCACGTTGTTTACAAACGGAACCTTAAAGTGGATGCCAGGTTCCAGATTAGGATTGACGACCTCACCGAACTTGAGCAAAACACCCCGCTGGGTCTCTTTAACAACATACAACGAATTCGACGCTACGATGATAACGAGGGCAGCGATTATGCCTCCCCAAAGCTGTTTAACAGTCATCAGCGGGTACTCCTTCCAGTATCATTCACGTCAATATCGCGTCGTAGCTCCTGTCTAAGGCGCTCGGTGATATCGCGTAGATCGCGCTCACTCAAACCACTGCGAGAGCTCCCCGACGCCGAACTTCCCCCGGAAGGCCTGGTCAACTTGTCTAGAGGCAGATACATCATATTATTGCCGCCTTCAACATCGACTAAGACTTTATTGGTGTTGGCCATGACCGTTTGCATCGCATCCAAATAAAGCCGATCTCGAGTCACTTTAGGTGCCTTCTCATACTCAGCCAGTAGTTGGGTAAAGCGGGAAGCCTCACCTTCTGCCTGGGCCATAACCTGCTGCTGATAAGCACTGGCCTCTTCAAACACTCGCTGAGCACGGCCGCGAGCTTCAGGGACAATGCCATTCGCATAGGATTGCGCCTCGTTCTTCACCCGCTCTTCGTCCTCACGAGCCTTAATCACATCGTCGAAAGCGCCCTGCACTTGTGCCGGTGGCTTACCCTCGTCAATGTTAATCTTGCTCACCCGGATACCGGTTCCATAAGTGTCTAGGTACGTTTGCAGTCGATCGCGCACGTCGCCCGCAATGGCCGCACGACCCTCCGTTAACACCAGGTCCATAGTGCTGTCGCCCACTACATGGCGAAGCGCACTTTGGGCTGCGTGCTGCAAGGAAACCTCGGGATCTCGGACTTCCAGCACAAACTTTACAGGGTCATCAATGATGTATTGCAGAGACATGGTGACCTCAACAATGTTCTCATCCTGCGTTAGCATCACCTCCCTAACTTGCGATGCGCGGATTTTAGTCGTATTCACTGTGATCACTTCATCGATCAAAGGGGGATTCCACTGCAAACCAGGCTGCATGGTTCCCGCATACTTTCCAAACCGCAAAACAATGGCACGCTCTTGCTCATCGAGCTGGTAAAAGCCCAGAAGCGCCCAAACAGTAATAACACCTGCCGCAATGACACCCAGTAAGGCGCCAGACATACGCCCACCGGAGCCGCCAGTGCTGCCTGCACCACCGCCACCACGGCCCCCGAATAATGAGGAAAGTCGCTGCTGCAGCTTTTTCAGGGCTTCATCAAGATCAGGAGGTCCCTGATCGTTGCCGCCCCACGGATCGCGAGGTCGGTTGTTGCCGCCCCCGGGCTCATTCCATGCCATGATTTATTCCTTGGTTGTTAACCACTGTAGTCTAGCAAAATTGGCGTTAGGTAACTAACTAGATGGGGACTCAATGCTGATGTTGCAAGCGATTCCAAATTTTTTGTGGCAACCGCACCCCCAAAAGGGTGTTACCGGAGGTCGTAAACGACTCATCCACCACCGCACCGAGATCAAAAAGCGCGGCTCTAAGCTTACCCTGACCGGGGGTTAACTCAACTTCCCCCTCAAATACTTCGTCCTGCAAACGTTCCCTCAAAGCCTCCTCAAGGAGCGGCAATCCCTCCCCCGTCTGCGCGGAAAGGTATACCGCGGTGGGAAGCCCCTCCTTATCTCGAACAATTCGCGGCTGTTGTTCGAGCAGATCCAGCTTATTGAAAACACACAGCATCGGGACGTCACCGGCTCCGATCTCGGAGAGCACTAAGTCAACCTCTGACATCCAATACTCGCGCTGATCGGCGGCGACATCGATCACATGTATCAGTAAATCGGCGTTTAGCGTTTCTTCCAATGTGGCTTTAAAAGCATCGATCAGGGTGTGGGGCAAGTCGGAAATAAACCCCACCGTATCGGCGAGGACAACATCGCCAAGGTGCGGAATTTCAACGCGACGCAAGGTAGGGTCCAAGGTGGCAAACAACTGGTCTGCGGCATAAACATCGGCGCTAGCGTAACGGTTGAATAATGTCGATTTTCCGGCATTGGTGTAGCCTACGATCGATACCAAGGGCAGTTCCGCTCGTTTTCTAGCCCTGCGGCTTTGCGCGCGTTGGGCTTTAACCTTATCGAGGCGGGATTCGATGGCAGTAATGCGGACACGCAATAAACGTCGATCTGTTTCAAGCTGAGTTTCGCCCGGCCCTCTCAGACCAATGCCGCCCTTCTGTCGCTCAAGGTGGGTCCAACCCCGAACCAATCGGGTGCTCATGTGCTGCAACTGTGCGAGCTCAACCTGCAACTTACCCTCGTGGGTTCGGGCACGTTGAGCAAAAATATCAAGGATCAGTCCGGTCCTAGCAATGACCCGACATTCAAGGGCGGCCTCAAGGTTGCGCTCCTGAGAGGGGGATAACGGATGGTTGAAAACCACCAGATCGGCACTTTCGGCCTCTTTAATAATGCGAATTTCTTCGAGCTTGCCGGTACCCACAAAAAATCGGGCAGTGGGCGCACGCCGATGTCCTGTCACCAATGCGACCGGTTTGCCACCCGCGGAAGTCACCAGCTCCTCAAACTCCTGTGCGTCAAGCGACTGCCTGCCATCATCTATGGCGAGCTGAACTAAAACGACATTTTCACCGCCAGCATGACGGTCAAAGAGCTGGGCGTCTGAGGACTTAGCCGTTATCGGCGTCGTCCTCCTCGGGGCCGTCCAATGGGATGCGCACGTTTCGTGCGGGCACCACAGTGGAGATGGCGTGCTTGTACACCATCTGAGACACCGTATTTTTCAATAACACCACAAATTGATCGAAGGATTCTACTTGACCTTGCAGCTTGATACCGTTGACCAGGTATATAGAAACGGGAACCCGCTCCTTTCGCAAAGCGTTGAGGTAAGGGTCTTGTAGCGTATGCCCTTTTGACATGATAACTCCTTGGTATCGAATCGGCCGCGCCACACACTGCGACGCCAAAAAAGCCCGAATCCGAGCGGGCCATAGTATAGCGCTTAGGGTCATCAAAACGCGAGTTAGTTCCGCATTTGTTCTAAATTGTCTGGCTATGGGACCGTTTTATCGCATCACTGAGTGCTGCTACCGTCCTTTTGTCGTCGGGCAACCCGATAACGTTATCGACCCGAGCACCCTGTTGGTCAGCAAACTGTCGCCAGATGGGCGTCGAAACCGGATCTACGTTCAACAGTTCTCCGCGTTCGCCCGTCAACAGCCAAGCATCGGCTGGCCACCGACGCAGCCACGTCAGCTGGCGCTTGGCGAGCTGTCGAGAAGCATATAGAACGGTATTGGCCGCTTCTTCTTCGGAGATTTCCCCCTCAAAGTATGCCCAAAATTGTCGATAGCCCACCGATCGCATAGCGGGTAAATCAGGGCTGAGATCACCCCGTTGCCACAGTCGGCGCACCTCATCCATTAAACCGGCATTCAGCATTTTATCGAGTCGAGCTGCAATCCGGGCGTGCAACAGGCTGCGCTCCTTGGGACAAATAACGAGTGAAATAGGCGTTTCACCCAGCCCACCATGACCGCTACCACTTTGCCAGTCACTCAGGGGTTTTCCGGTCATCTGCCAGATCTCTAGGCCCCGGGCTATTCGCTGACTGTGATTAGGATGCAGCCGCGCCGCCAAGTTAGGATCAACAAGACCCAACCGCGCATGCATGGCCGGCCAGCCCTCTAGTGCTGCATCGGCCTCTATTTTCTGCCGCACTGCGGGATCACTGGCAGGCATGTCATCAAGCCCCTCAAGCAACGCCCGAAAGTAAAGCATCGTGCCACCTACCAAAATAGGTAGCCGCCCTCTGGCCCTGATATCAGCAATCGCAGCCGTGGCGTCCCGCGCGAATTGCATCGCGCTGTAAGGCTCACTAGGCTCTCTAATATCGATGAGGTGGTGGGGAAAGTCCGGTTTGGCCGTGCCAATATTCAGGCCCCGGTACACCAGCGCAGAATCTACCGAGATTAATTCTCCGTTTAACGACTGCGCTAGCGAAATTGCCAGGTCGGTTTTGCCCGCTGCGGTAGGACCCATCACACAAAGTAAAGGTGATACCGCCAATCAACGTCCCCTTAAGAACAGCTTGTCCAAATCTTGCATGCCCAACTGAACCCAGGTGGGTCTGCCATGGTTGCACTGCCCTGAACGCTCGGTCATTTCCATATCCCGGAGTAAGGCGTTCATTTCAGGTACCGTTAATCGCCGATTGGCTCGCACAGACCCGTGACAAGCCATGGTAGACAGCAGTTCATCTTCATGGGCAGCGATGCGGTCTGAGGTTCCAAATGCCAGCATATCGGAGAGAACATCTCGAACAAGCGCTTCAATGCCGCCACCGATTAGTGCAATAGGCACCTCGCGAACAACCAATTGCTCATCGCCGGTTGCATCGAGCACCAACCCCAAAGCCACTAAAGCCTCCGACATTTCGACAGCAGCAGCCACCTCACGGGACGACAAAGTGATCATTTGCGGCACCAGTAAGGGTTGAGTCTTAATGCCGCTATCGTCCCGCATACGCTTGAGTCGCTCGTAAGTAATGCGCTCATGAGCGGCGTGCATATCGACTAACACCAGCCCTTCAGCGTTCTCGGACAAAATAAACACCCCGTGCAGTTGCGCCAAGGCAAACCCCAAAGGCGGTACCTCTGACTCATCACCGTTGGGGTGAGGCCGCTCCATGACCGAGGCACCGTAACCACTGCCAGAAGAAGCTGGCGTAGCATACAGGCGAGACAAGGCATCGAGATTTGCGCCGCCCGCTGGCACCTCGGATTGCCAAACGCCTCCCTGAGGATTAGACAAGCCCATGGGCGCCTGCTGAGGTGTTGTTGACCAACCCAGCCCACCTTGTTCATGAGTAACCCCAGTATCAACAGCCGCCGCGCTATCACCCGGGCGGAGATCGCCCAGCGCTCGATGCAACGTGCTGAAAATAAAACTGTGAACCTCTCGACCTTCCCGAAACCGAACTTCATGTTTGGTCGGGTGCACGTTGACGTCGACCACCGCAGGGTCGACCTCTAAAAATAAGACATACGCGGGGTGGCGACCATGAAAAAGCACATCGCGGTAGGCCTGCTTGATCGCGTGGGTCACCAGCTTGTCGCGAATGACGCGACCATTCACGAAAAAATACTGTAAGTCCGCTTGGCTGCGAGAAAACGTGGGCAGACCCACCCATCCATGCAGCGAAAATCGTCCCGCCTCACGGGTTAAAGCAACGGACTGTTCCATAAATGCTGATCCGCATACGGTTGCAATCCGTCGTTCGCGGCCCGCTTGGTCAGTGGCGCTATTAAGACTGTGAAGCGTTTTACCGTTGTGTCGCAGTGAAAAGGCGACATCACTTCTAGCCAATGCCTGTCTTTTGAAGACTTCGTCGATATGACCCAGCTCGGTTTTTTCAGTGCGCAAAAATTTGCGCCTGGCCGGCGTGTTGTAAAAGAGATCTCGAACCTCAAGGGTGGTGCCACCCGGGTGGGGAGCAGGGCTTACCGTGACCGTCATGTCCCGCCCCTCTGACTGGGCAATCATGCCCGCCGCCGCGTGATCTGACGCATTACTCGTTAAACTCAGGCGCGATACCGAAGCAATCGAAGCGAGGGCCTCACCTCGAAAACCCAGCGTACCCACAGCTTCGAGATCGTCTATGGAGTCAATTTTAGACGTCGCATGCCGAGCTAAGGCTAAACTTAAGTCGTCAGCCGATATACCGCTGCCGTTGTCACGAACACGCATCAGCTGGACGCCACCCGATTCCAAATCAATATCGATTCTTGAGGCGCCGGCATCGAGACTATTTTCAATGGCTTCTTTGATCACTGAGGCCGGGCGCTCTACCACTTCCCCTGCAGCGATCTGGTTAGCAAGGCGGGTCGCCAGTTTGTGAATTCGATGTTCAGTCATTGGACGTCGGGTATCTTTAATATTTGGCCGATACGAATGGTTGACCCACTCAGCCCGTTGGCCGTTTTCAGAGTATCGACCTTCACTTGATATCGGGCAGCGATTTCAGAGAGCGTATCGCCCCGCGCAACCGCATAAACCCGTCCATCTGACTGATTACCCTTTTGCCAGGCCAGTAGGGTTCCCGCGGGTGGGTGCGATTTAAACCAAGTCAAAACCCCACTGTGTATGGCACTAGCCATCTTGTCCTGATAACCAGAGGAGTCGAGTCGACTGGCCTCGGCTGGATTAGAAATAAAACCGGTCTCCACTAATATAGAAGGAATATCAGGGCTTTTCAGCACGGCGAACCCGGCTTGCTCAACCTTTTTTTTATGGAGCTTGGCGAAGCCTCCGATTTCAGCCAAAACCCTGGCTCCCAAACTTAAGCTAGTATCAAGAGTAGCCGTCATGGACAAGTCGGTCAGTACCCCTGCCAACATATCGTCTTTATCAGACAGTCTCACACCCCCCACCAGGTCAGCAGAATTCTCTCGATCAGCCAAATACTTCGCCGCGGTAGAGGAAGCGCCTTTAGTCGACAGCGCATAAACCGAAGCGCCATTGGCTGAAGCCTGACGGAAAGCATCAGCGTGAATCGAGACAAACAAATCAGCCTGTGACTTGCGCGCCAAGTCCCGCCGACCACGGAGACTCACGTAGTAGTCACCATCGCGGATCATCACAGGCTTTAAGCCCGGAGTGTTTTCAAGTCGAGCGCTTAATTTTTTCGCTATCGCCAGAACCACTTTTTTCTCATACAGTTTTTTGGGGCCCAAAGCTCCAGGGTCTTCGCCACCGTGACCGGCATCAATAGCCACAATAATATCGCGCCGATCTGACAGTTGATCCACACTCTTCACCGCCTCAACCTCGACAGGCTTAACGCCCTCGTCAAAAAGGTCGAGAACCAACCGATGGCCGGTTCGCTCATTGGGTGTTAACGGGAAGCTTTTAGGGCGCACCTTGCCATTAAGGTCAAAGACAATGCGCAAATCATGGCCTTCACGCACCCCTGAACGCACCCGAGCAATCGGTGTATTTGCCAATGGCAAATTGGTCAGGGCATTGATCAAGCGCGCATTCGCCACATCGATAACAAGGCGTCTGGGGTTATCCAGCTCAAGGATCGAGTGCGAAATGGGCTCTGAAAGATCAAACACAACCCGAGTGTGGTCGGGGGCTCGCCACAATCGCACATCGAGAATATCTGCCGCGTGCAGCGGCATTGTGGTCAGAAAAAAAAGACACAGCAGCGCGCCCGCAGGTATCGCCCTATTGCCACATTTTTTTCGCCCTGACGCCAAGTGCACGCTCACTTTTTACCGGGCATGTTAGCCCTATGTCCCCTTGTTTTGCACGCGAGTCCAAAACAAGGCGCAAATTTTTAACGAGTAGAAGACCCTAGCCCTACGCCATTAACTGTTGGCATACCCGCTTACCCTGTTGCGAACGTCCGTTTAGGGTCAACTGCCTACCCCCATCGAGGGACGACAAATGAATCAACAAGTCCGGCGGCGGCAGCCAGTCTCCACCGCGCTCTGCCCATTCGACCAACAGCAGCGCCGGCGCCATCAAGTAGTCATCAAATCCCATATAAGCTAACTCTTCTGGGTCTGCGACTCTGTACAGGTCAAAATGAAAAACCATAACATCATCAAACTCATAGGGCTCTACCAAGGTGTAGGTTGGGCTTTTCACACTGCCCACGTGCCCCAATCCGCGAATGAAGCCACGACTCAACGTGGTCTTCCCAGCGCCAAGCTCGCCGCTAAGGTAAATCCTCATGGGGGGCTTACAGCTCTGAGCCAGTCTAGCCCCAAAATCGATGGTGCTATGCTCATCGGGCAGGTCAATTGTAAGTTCGATCATATCTGTCATTGCGCAAGTGTACCGAAGCATTAGCACGACGGGGGAATCTGGGTCTGTCAGAATGCGCCAATGGCCCCTACCGAAACACACACAGACACCCTCGCGGCGATCCAGGCACAACTGGACCAATGGGCTCAGGAATTGGGCTTTCAGCAGGTGGGCATCACCGGGGTAGACCTGAATCAGCACGAGGGCTACCTGCAAAAATGGTTGGACGCAGGCTATCAGGGCGACATGCACTACATGACGCGGCATGGCCTTACACGAGCCCGTCCCGCTGACCTCATTCCCGGCACCTGCACAGTGCTTACCCTGCGGATGGACTACTTACCCGAGGCTGCCGCCGATCCCGAGGTGGTTTTAGGTCAGAATGACCGAGCCTACATCTCGCGCTATGCCCTAGGCCGCGACTATCACAAGCTTATGCGGCAGCGACTCGCGCGACTGGCAAAGCGGATCGAAGCTGAACTGGGGTCTGGGCAGTACCGCGCCTTTGTCGATAGTGCCCCGGTCCTGGAGCGCGCCCTGGCCGAGCAATCTGGCTTGGGTTGGATCGCCAAAAACACCATGCTCATTAACGAACGGGCGGGCTCCTGGTTTTTCCTCGGTGAAATATATACCGACATTCCTTTTACCCATGACCCACCCAAAGCGGTCAAGCACTGCGGCAGCTGCACGGCTTGTCTCGATATTTGTCCTACCCAAGCCTTCGTGGCGCCCCATGTCCTCGATGCCAGGAAATGTATTTCCTACCTCACCATCGAGCACCAGGGCTCCATTGATCCGGCTCTGCGTCCGCTCATGGGCAACCGCATTTATGGCTGTGACGACTGCCAACTCGTGTGCCCTTGGAATAAATTTGCGCAGCCCACTGCGGAGGCCGATTTTGCCCCGCGCCACAACCTCGACCGAGAAGCGCTGACGCGCTTGTTCGCTTGGACCGAGCAGGACTTCGACACGCGCCTGCAAGGTTCACCCATTCGTCGCATTGGTCACGAGCGCTGGTTGCGAAACATTGCCATTGCTTTAGGCAACGCAACCACCTCTCCAGAGGTGCTCGCCGCCCTAAATCATCGCCTCGAACATCCCTCTCCCTTAGTCAGGGAACACGTCGCCTGGGCCCTGGCACAGCATCGCCATCAAGCTGATCTATAAAGACGGCACTTGAAGGAAATTGTCTCGGTAGTAACGCAGTTCCTCTATTGACTCTCTAATATCGTCGAGGGCCAAGTGCACGTTGCGCTTTTTTAAGCCGGGTAAATCTGGCCGCCAGCGACTGGCAAGAATTTTCAGGGAGCTGACGTCTAAATTTCGATAATGGAAAAAGGCCTCGAGATCGGGCAAATGGCGGGCCATAAACCGTCGATCCTGACAAATTGAATTGCCGCACATCGGTGAGCTCCCCGCTGGCACCCATTTTTCGAGGAATGCCAAGGTTTCTCGGGTAGCTCGATGCTCGTCATATTCACTCTCGCCGACCCTCTTCACCAACCCGGACGCTGTATGATGACTGGTATTCCACTCATCCATTGCGTCAAGCTCCCCCTGACTTTGATGAATGGCGATCACCGGCCCTTGAGCCAGCTCATTTAAATCACTATCGGTGACAATGGTGGCCATCTCAATAACGCGGTGCTGCTCGGGTATGAGCCCCGTCATTTCTAGATCAACCCAAATGAGATTTTGTGCATCTGACATAACGTCCTCCGTTGGCGTCAGTCTATCAGAGGCCCCACCTAGGCATTTAAATCTTCACTCACATGATCGGTCGGGACGCAGTACACTAAATCCATGTCCAAACAACGACTCAGCAAACAGCAGCACCGCCGCATTGAGGCGGCACAAGACCGCTATCGCAGTGACAGCGAGTCGGGCGGTGAATCGGGGCTGGTTATAGCGCGCTTTGGCAAACAGGTACTCATTGAGACTGAAAATGGCGACCGCCTAACGACCACCCTTCGTCGCCGCACCGAAGACCCCGTAGCAGGGGATGAGGTTGTGTGGACGCCACAAGGTGAGCAGGGGGTGATTGAAGCCTTGCGTCCCCGTAGAACGGTGATCTCCAGACCCAACAGCCAAGGTGCACTGAGACCCATAGCTGCCAATATCGACCGCCTACTGATCGTTATTGCACCTCAGCCACTCGCTCAAGCCAATTTAATAGACCGCTATTTAGTGGCGGCCGGCCACGCCGGTATCGAAACCAGTCTGGTGCTCAATAAAGCTGATTTATTATCCGAAGAGCCATCGGCACGTCAACTCGCCGAAATTTATCGTGAGCTGGGCATTGAGGTATTAACCACTGATCGCCTTAGCGATCCAGCGGCTGAAGCCTTGTTGAGCATGGTGGCCACACAAACCGTTGCGTTGGTCGGGCAGTCCGGGGTTGGCAAGTCGTCATTAATCCAGAGGCTATTACCCGATTTGGAGATTCGCATTGGCGCCCTTTCCGACGCTGTTGGATTGGGCCGCCACACCACGACCGCCGCAGCGCTTTACCACCTACCCGGAGGCGGTCGCCTAATAGACTCTCCGGGGGTACGGGAATTCCACCTCAGTCACTTAAGCAAAGATGCCGTGGCTGCCGGCTTCGCCGAATTTGAACCCCTGCTAGGCCTGTGCCGCTTTCGCGATTGTAGCCATAGCCATGAGGTCCGCTGCGCGATTCTCGAAGCCCATGACCGGGGGGAAATCAGCGCGGAGCGGCTAGCCAGTTATCGACAAATCGTATCGTCGATGGGTCAGTAAATTGTTACGCGGCAAGCCTCACTATGGCGCATTGAGACTTCCTCCGCTGCTTTGAGCTCACCTACCGTTTCTGCGCTGATGAAGCGGCTTTGGCTCACTTAAGAACTGCTTTGATCCCTGCGTAAATCCTCAAACAGCAAAAATTCGAAGCGCAGTTCAACTTTCCAAGCGCCCTCGCGGTTGTCGTAAGGTTCATCGACGCGCCAGTTGTAGCTGGGCTCAAATTCTATGAACAGATAATCACGATAGGTTTGACGCCGGTATCTAAAACCAAGCTTGTAGTTAGACACATACTCGTAAGGCTCTGTTGCACCCCAGACTTCACCATAGATCATGAGGCCGCGTTCGGTTGGACCACCATTTGCCCGGTCTGCATTCCAAAAATTGATCCACTGCAGGCTGGTGCTCAATTCCAGCCCATCAGTGCTGCTGCCGTACAAGGCACGGGAATAACTGCGAACAAGTTGCTGCTCGCTAATTTGGTGATCTAGCAGCAAACGGGATGTGCTGGTAGTGCCGTCGCCGGCATCAAACTGAACGCGCTCAACAAACCCTGTCTCTTATACACATCTGACG
>OJBN01000088.1_pt1 | contig 22443 bp, 27 predicted proteins | sample 1590441 | NCBI WGS metagenome assembly OJBN01 (sample SAMN05416760, study PRJEB24817) | seawater metagenome | isolation source: Sea water | place: Canada:Atlantic | collected 2013-07 | reverse complement strand
CGAGATCCTCTCTGGTCTCGTGGGCTCGGAGATGTGTATAAGAGACAGGGCCAATCCAGCTGCGGTATCATGATCACAGCCAGCCATAATCCAGCGGTTTACAATGGCTTTAAGATCATTATTCAGCGTCAGGTGATCTCTGGTAAAGCTCTGCAACTGCTAAAACCGATGCTCACCGCCGAGAAATTTACCCGTAGTAAAAATGGGCAGCAGTTCTCTCGAGCGATTATCTCCCAGTACGTTCGTCATATAGTTGAAAATAGCTCTATTGATCGCTCATTTAGACTGGTTATTGACGCTGGAAACTCAGTTGCCGGTCCGGTCGCATTAAAGCTTTTTGATAGTCTCGGCTGTCTAACCTTTCCCATTAACTGCGATGTCGATGGTTCGTTCCCCAACCATGAACCCAATCCCGCTGATGAGAAAAACCTCAAACAGTTAATCTCTAAGGTCAAAGAAGTTAAAGCTGATCTTGGCTTGGCCTTTGATGGCGATGGCGATCGTCTGGTAGTGATTTCAGGTAACGGCCAAATAATCTGGCCAGATCAATTAATGATGATTTTTGCCCGCGATATTTTAAAGCGCAATCCAGGCGCAGATATTGTTTTTGATGTAAAAAGCAGCAAGCGTCTGGCCGAGATAGTGCGCAAGCATTTCGGTCGTCCAGTCATGTGTAAAACCGGTCATTCCCATATCAGAAAAGCCGTCCATCACAACAAGGCCCCACTGGGCGGCGAGTTTAGCGGACATATCTTCTTCAATGATCGCTGGAAAGGGTTTGATGATGGCCTCTACGCTGCGACACGTTTACTTGAGATACTTTGTTCCCAGTGCGATAGTACTGACAAAACACTAGATCAAATCATTGGCCGATTTGATAGTAGCAGTTACACCTCAGAAATATTAATTCCGGTGCCAGATGATGAAAAATTTGAGATCATGCAAACACTGCTCTCTGGCTGCCAGTTTGACGATGCTGAGATTGTCAGTTTAGATGGACTGCGGGCAGAATATCCCTATGGTTGGGGGCTGATTAGAGCATCCAATACCTCAGGCAACTTGACCCTGCGCTTCGAAGCAGACGATGATGCCAGTCTGGAAAAGGTCAAACAGGCCTTCCGCAGGGAATTATTACCCTTTATTAACCAAATAGAAGACTTTATCTAACTATGTCACTAAGTCGTAATGAAGCACAGACTACCGCGCAGGTTATCTCCCGTGCGCTTCCCTACATCCAACGTTTCGCCGGCAAAACAGTTGTCGTTAAATATGGCGGCAACGCCATGGTCGACGACCGCCTAAAAGAAAGCTTTGCCCGCGATATCGTGTTGATGAAAGCCGTGGGTATTAATCCCGTGGTGGTGCATGGCGGAGGCCCACAGATTGGCGAACTGCTCGAGCGCCTAGATATTAAATCAGAGTTTATCGATGGCATGCGTGTGACCGACAGTAAAACCATGGACGTGGTCGAGATGGTACTGGGCGCCACGATCAACAAAGAGATTGTTAATCTGATCAGCAATGCCGGGGGCAAAGCCTTTGGCGTTACCGGTAAAGACGGCCAGCTGATCAAAGCTAAGAAAATGCGTGTGTCGCACAAAACTCCAGAGATGTCAGTACCAGAAATTATCGATATTGGTCATGTTGGCGAAGTAGAATCAATCAATAAATCCGTGATCAACATGCTAGAGCAGGGCGGCTTTATCCCGGTAATTGCTCCCATAGGCGTCGGCTTAGACGGTGAATCCTACAACATTAATGCTGATCTGGTCGCAGGTAAAGTCGCTGAAGTGTTACAGGCAGAAAAGCTGATGCTATTGACCAACGTCTCAGGACTGCAAGATAAAGAGGGCGAAGTTCTAACCGGCCTCAGCGTAGATCGCGTCGACGAATTGATTGCCGACGGCACGATTTATGGCGGCATGCTGCCAAAGATTTCCTGCGCCTTAGATGCTGTTAAGTCTGGTGTTCCCTACGCGCATATTATTGATGGCCGTGTCGATCACGCGGTGATGCTAGAAATATTCACCGACGAAGGTGTCGGCACACTAATCACCAATCAAGAACTGACAGGAGCATCCTGATGGCGGGCAAAAGAGGTTCTAGAGCACAGGAAATACTCCAAGCTCTGGCACGCATGCTAGAGACATCACGTGGCGGCCGTATAACAACGGCGGCCCTAGCTGCCGAGCTGGGTGTATCAGAAGCGGCTCTCTATCGACACTTCCCCAGCAAGACGCGGATGTACGAAGGTCTGATAGAATTTATTGAAGAAACCATTTTTACGCGAGTGCGCACCATCGTCAGTGACGAGCCAGATGCGGCAAACCAGTGTTATCGCATTCTCAGTTTGGTACTCACCTTCTCGGAAAAGAATCCAGGTATCTCACGCATACTAAATGGCGACGCACTGACCGGAGAAACCGGCAGGCTACACGAACGCATCGCCGTGTTTTTTGATCGTTTGGAATCGCAACTAAAGCAGACATTACGTGAAGCTGAGATTCGCGATGGCCTCAAGCTCAGCGTGCCAGTTTCAGTAGCCGCTAATATCATGCTGGTGAGTGCTGAGGGAAAGATCAGCCAGTTTGTTCGCACTGGCTTTAAGCAGCCGCCGACTCAGTTTTGGACAGAGCAATGGCAGCTCATTACAGCGCAGATGTTTGCTGAATAAATAGCGCCGCAAACCGCACCTCATAATATTGATAGGGCGCATTGGTCGTGCGCTGGTCTTCTTGACGCTCCTCCAGTAACTGCAGAATTTCACGGGCCAATAACTTGAGCGTGCGACTTTTTAGAACGCTGACTTCTGAGCGTCTTTAGCACCCGACCCTGTTCATTAATGGCTCCATAACCATAACAGCCTCAGATGACAGCGTATCGCCGTTAACCAACTGTACTTATAGCAGTAAAGCTCTTTTGCAGTGGCCTAGGGAGTCACCAACCATAGAAAAAAGCAATACCGCTTTTATCATACGCCGTACTCGTGCCGATAGGTTTTAATTTCCTCAACCAGTGTTGCCATATCCGACTGAGATTCGAGATAGGTCAAAATATCATCCATATCAATAATGCTAATAACCGGAATGCCAAACTGCTGCTCCACTTCCTGTATTGCTGACTTAGCAGAATTGCCGCGCTCTTTGCGGTCCAGACCTATTACCACCCCCGCTGCCTCAGCACCCGCCAGCTCAACCATTGCCATCACTTCGCGAATCGCCGTACCAGCCGTAATCACATCATCAATAATGAGGACTCTGCCTTCCAGCGGGGCGCCAACAAGGGTGCCACCCTCACCATGACTTTTTGCCTCTTTTCGATTAAAGCAGTATGGCACATCCATATTGTGGTGCTCGGCTAAAGCGACTGAGGTTGCCGCCGCCAGTGTGATGCCTTTATAGGCTGGGCCAAAAAGTACATCGAATTGCACACCGGATTCTACGATTGCAGCGGCATAACAACGCCCCAAGATAGCCAGGGCCTTACCCTGATAAAATTCTCCCGCATTAAAAAAATGTGGTGAAATACGCCCAGACTTAAGCCTAAACTGACCAAATTTCAGCGCGCCGCTATTGAGCGCATTATCAATAAATTGTGTTTTGTAAGTATTTTTCATAGGTCTGATTTACGTCTCAGTTAAAATTTCTGCTAACTATTTTTCTGCTTACTGAGCCAGAGCCATATTTTGCACGCGCACCAGATCGGCTATGCCGCGCTTAGCTAGATCCAACATCTCATTTAATTCTTCAGCACTAAAAGGCGCAGCCTCAGCAGTGCCCTGCACCTCGATAAAGCCACCATCGGCATTCATTACCACATTCATATCTGTCTCTGCGTTGGAATCCTCAGCATAATCCAGATCCAGCACTGGAGTACCCTGGTAAACACCCACAGAAACAGAGGCGATCATATTGACCAGCGGATCACCGCTGATTAATTTTTTACGCTGCAAATGGCGAATGGCATCGACCAGCGCCACCATGGCGCCAGTGATAGAGGCTGTGCGTGTGCCACCATCAGCCTGAATCACATCACAATCGATGTTGACTGTATGCTCACCAAGTTGCTTAAGATCTACTGCGGCACGCAACGAGCGACCAATTAAACGCTGAATTTCCTGAGTGCGACCACTTTGCTTACCACGTGCCGCCTCACGACCCATACGGCTATTGGTAGAGCGGGGCAACATGCCATACTCTGCCGTCACCCAACCCTCACCTTTACCACGCAAAAACCTTGGCACTCCAGGCTCAACGCTAGCAGTACAAATAACTTTTGTATTACCAAACTCAACCAACACAGATCCCTCGGCGTGACAGGTAAAATCGCGGGTAATCTTTACGGGTCTAAGTTGCTCGGGACGTCGGCCACTGGGTCTGTTCATAATAGGGTTCCTGGAAATGGGGTTGCAAAAAAATTTGCGGAATTGTAGCAAATCTACCACCCAGTTAACCGCCTTTGTTACCATGGCGCTTCATAAATAGTTAGATTGGACACAAAATATGCCACGCAGTATGACCGCATTTGCTAGAAACACCGTCGATTTCAGCTGGGGTTCAGTCTCCTGTGAGCTGCGCTCGGTAAATCATCGCTTTTTAGAAACCGGATTTCGTCTACCCGAAACCATGCGTGAAGTTGAAATGCAGCTGCGCGAAATCGCGCGTAAGAAGCTGACGCGCGGCAAAGTCGATATAGCGTTACAGGTCGCCTTTAATAATAACGATGCTGCGGTAAGTGCAGATATGGTGCTGGCCAAGCGCTATATTGATATTGCAGAACAGATGGCTAACGAACTGCAAAACCCGGCACCCATCTCACCGCTGGAGATTATGCGCTGGCCCGGCATTCTTAAAGATCAGGATGTCGAAAGCCAAAGTCTGCACAAGGCGGCGATACAAACCTTTAGCGAAACCGTTGATCAACTGCTTGAAGGACGCCAGCGCGAGGGTGATAAGCTCGCGGAAATGATTGAACAGCGTCTAAGCGGTATTGAAACACAGGTTGCTATCGTGCGTGAGAACCTGCCGGCCATTCTTGAGCATCAGCGCACGCGTCTCAATGAGAAGCTCGAAAGTCTTCGCGCTCAGGTTGATGAAGACAGGTTAGAACAAGAGATGGTTATTATTTCCAATCGCGCCGATGTCGACGAAGAACTCGATCGCCTAGAGGCCCATATTAGCGAAATTCGCCGTGTTCTAAACAGCAAAGAATCCATTGGCCGGCGTCTGGACTTTTTAATGCAAGAATTAAATCGCGAAGCCAATACATTGGGCTCTAAGTCGATTGCTGGTGTTACCACTCAGGCATCCGTAGAGCTCAAAGTACTGATCGAACAGATGCGCGAGCAGATTCAGAATATCGAATAATGCGCACGGTTACCTCTGCACTAATTTTCTGCCTAGCTCTACTGAGTAGCCAGGCATATGCATTTGGTGCTGACGGGCATCGCATCGTCAGCAAAATTGCCGAGAATCGTTTTAGTGTAAAAACCGCTGTGGCGATTAATGCCATAACCGACGGTCAAGATCTGGCTGAATTATCACTCTGGCCAGACCGAGTTCGCTATCTCCCCGCCTGGGAGCAATCTAAATATTGGCACTACATCAGCATTGATGATCATGAGCCGTTTGCCGGTCTGCGACGCCATAGTGACGGCGATGTGCTCTCGGCGTTGGAATACTTTTACGCAGATCTGCAAAATTTACAGCTGGCCAAAAAACAGCAAATAGAGACGCTGGCCTTCTTTATACATTTTGTCGCAGATATTCATCAGCCACTCCATGTAGGCCGGCGCGATGATCGCGGTGGTAATAAGATAGAAATAAATTGGCTCAAAATGCCTCGGGCTACCAACCTGCATAGAGTTTGGGATAGCCTAATTATTGATACAGAGAATAAAACCCCAAACCAATACAGCCAGATGCTCAATCGGGCAAGCACAGCCCAGATCGCCCAGTGGCAGAACAGTCAGTTTTTAGACTGGGCTCGCGAATCAAAAGCACTGCGCCGCCAAGTGTATAATTTTAGTCCCGCAAACGAGCGCGGGCGTATTCTGATAGGCCCTGACTATATTAGTCGCAATAAGCCCATTATTGAGCGGCGACTACTGATGGCCGGAATTCGTCTGGCCGACAGCCTCAACCGTATTTTCGACCCTGAATACAGTGGGCAGCCATAAACAACGAATTTTTTATTACAGCAGGCATAGAATCTGGAATAATTAGTATCTCTTGTTAACCGCGCTGTTTTTTATGCGCCATTTTTTTAAGTAATGGATTAAATCGAACTATGGGCAATGGCACCTTATTTATTATTTCAGCACCCTCAGGTGCAGGTAAAACAAGCTTGGTGAACGAAATCCTTGGCCGCATGGAAAATATTCAAGCGTCAATCTCACATACCACCAGAGATCGTCGGCCCGGTGAACAAGACGGTATTAACTACCATTTTGTTGACCATGATTCATTTTTGAGCATGATCGGCGAAAATGCCTTTCTCGAACATGCCCAGGTGTTCGGTAATTACTATGGCACCTCAGAGCAATGGGTGAGAGCCACATTGGCGGCAGGGACAGATGTGATTCTTGAAATCGACTGGCAGGGCGCTGAGCAGGTGAGACGTAAGTTTAATGAAAGCAAAAGTATTTTCATTCTGCCTCCCTCAAAGAAAGCGCTGCGCGAACGCTTAAATGGTCGCGGTCAGGACGACGCTGATGTTATTGCAAAACGCATCGCTGCTGCGACCGAAGAAATGAGTCACTATGTTGAAGCAGACTATCTGGTAATCAACGACGACTTTGAGGTTGCAAGCAGTGAACTCGATGCCATTATTACCGCCATGCGCTGCCAACAACCGGTTCAGGGTGTTGAAAAATTACTGCTGGATTTATTGTCGTAACCCCAGTCTTTAGGTAAACTGGTGGATCTTGCAGCAGATCGCTGCACCAAATAGAACACATTATTTAGACTGGCGGAAATAAAATGGCTCGCATTACTGTAGAAGATTGTTTGGATCACGTAGATAACCGTTTTGAATTAGTGATGGTTGGCTCCAAACGCGCACGTCAACTGGCCGTTGAAGGTCGCCCGGCACTGATTGACGAAGAAAATGATAAGCCTACCGTTATTGCCCTGCGTGAAATTGCCCAAGGTCTGGTCACACCAGATATTCTTACCGAAGTTGTGCAAGACTACGAAATCGTTGACGCTGCTGAAGAGACTGCTGAAACTGCCGAGGCTCCCCAAGAGCCAACTGTCTAAAGCTCTACTCAGAAACGGGGGAGGGCCGCAATAAAGTGCTAAATGTACTCACGGATAAACTCTCCTCCTACCTCGAGCCAAAAGAAGTCGCTAAGGTCGAGCGCGCCTACAGATACTCTGAACAATGCCACCGCGGCCAGATGCGCCAAAGTGGCGACCCCTACATTACCCACCCTCTCGCTGTTGCCAATATTTTGGCCGATATGCATATGGATCATGAGAGCCTTATGGCTGCTCTGCTACATGATGTTATCGAAGATACAGGCGTAACCAAAGGTCAGATTAGTCGTCGCTTTGGACGTACCGTTGCCGACCTAGTCGACGGCGTTAGTAAACTGACTGAAATCGAATTCGAATCCAAAGCCGAGCAGCAGGCCGAAAGCTTTCAAAAAATGACGCTGGCCATGTCGCGGGATATCCGCGTGGTCTTAGTCAAGCTAGCAGATCGGCTGCACAATATGCGGACGCTGGGTGTACTAGCCCCGGCGAAGCGTCGTCGTATCGCCCGCGAAACCTTGGATATTTATGCGCCTATCGCCCAGCGTTTAGGCATCAATGATATCCGTCTGGAGTTTGAAGACTTAGGCTTTGCCGCCATGTATCCGCTGCGCCACCAGCGTTTGCGTGAAGCCATGAAAGCCGCTCGAAAAAACCGCAAAGAAATAGTCGCAGAGATTCATCAGGCCATTGAAATGCGCCTAGAAAATGAATCTTTCCCTGCGCTGGTCAAAGGCCGCGAAAAACATCTGTGGAGCATCTATAAAAAGATGCGCACCAAGAAAAAATCCTTTCGCGACATTATGGACGTCTTCGCCTTTCGGCTAGTGGTCGACAGCGCAGATGACTGCTACCGCATACTTGGCATGATGCATAATATTTTCAAGCCTGTGCCAGGTGAATTTAAAGACTATATAGCTATTCCCAAGGCCAATGGCTATCAGTCACTGCATACAGTGTTAGTGGGTATGCATGGTGTGGTTATCGAAGTACAGATTCGCACTAAAGAGATGGAGCGAATGGCCAACTATGGTATTGCCGCGCACTGGGAATACAAAACGGGCAGCCAAAATGTTGATGGAAACCAGCGTCGTGCCAATCGCTGGGTTCAGGGCTTATTGGAAATGCAGAAACAGGCCGGCGATTCGCTTGAATTTCTTGAGCATGTAAAAGCTGATCTATTTCCTGACGAGGTCTATGTCTTCAGCCCCAAGGGCACAATCGTCGAGCTGCCCTCCGGTGCTACCGCCGTCGATTTTGCCTATTCAGTACACACAGGCATTGGTGATAGCTGTATTGCCTGTCGAGTTGATGGTGAGCTAACCCCGTTATCAGAGCAGTTGCAGAGTGGCCAAAAAATCGAAATTATCACTGCCGAGGGTGCACAACCTAACCCCAATTGGCTGAATTTTGTAGTCACCGCAAAAGCGCGTAGTGCGATCCGTCATTTTCTTAAAAATCAGCAGCATGATGAGTCTGTGGATCTAGGTAAAAGGCTGCTAGATCAGGCCCTAGCGAACTTGGGCACACAGTATAACCAGCTGAAAAAATCGCAGATTAAACGGCTGTTAAAAGAAACAGGCGCCTCGACCTTTGAATACGTGCTCCAGCAAATAGGTCTCGGCAATCGGGTGCCATTTGCAGTGGCAAACTTGCTGGTGCCCGCCAGTAAGCGTGAAGTTGCCGACGGCAAAAAGAATAATACATTGCCAGTGGTTATCGATGCCTCCGATGGCTTGCTACTGCACTACGGGCGCTGCTGTCATCCCATTCCCGGCGACCCAATTCTAGGTCATATCTCACCAGGTAAGGGGCTGGTTATTCACTATGAGTCCTGCCGTAATCTAAAAGAAATACGCTCCAATCCAGAGAAGTGCATGCCATTGACTTGGTCAACGGTGGTGAAGGGCGAATTTCCCGTGGAGATAAAAGTAGAAGTCACACCAGAGCGTGGCTTTATTGCTGCACTGGCATCGCGGATGACCGAAGAAGATGCCACCATCGAACATATAAGCGTTAACGAAAAGGATTCATTTACCAGTATTGTCGATGTGGTTCTTAGTGTTCGCGACCGCATCCACCTCGCCGATATAATGCGTCGTGCCCGCAGCCTCAAACCTGTGCGCCGCATTTATCGAGTCACAAATAAGTAGTCAAGGAAACCATTATGCCCAATAAAGCCATTATCCATACCGACAGCGCTCCGGCCGCTATTGGCACCTATAGTCAGGCGGTAAAGGTCAACAACACCGTTTATTTGTCTGGTCAAATTCCCTTGGATCCAGTCACAATGACACTGGTCGACGGAGATATTGGCGAGCAAATTCATCAGGTCTTTAAAAACCTGCTCGCCGTCTGTGAGGCATCGGGTGGCGATCTAAGCAATATCGTTAAGCTCAATATATTTCTCACCGACCTGAGTCATTTTCCAATTGTAAATGAGATTATGGATCAACATTTTGCCCAGCCCTATCCGGCACGTGCAGCGATCGGTGTCAGCGAGTTACCCAAGGGCTCAATGGTTGAAATGGATGGTATTCTAGTTATCTAAAGTGCTATTTACTGGTCGGCCATCAATGCCAGGTAACCCTCTTTATAGCTGGGGAAAATAAACTCATAACCACTGTCCAACAGGCGCTGATTACTGCAGCGCCTGATTGATTTTTGCTCCACGGTCTCATCTGTTAATTCAACCTGCATTTGCGTCGCTAACCAGCTGCGCATCTTATGTTGAGTCACCGGCGCGCAGTCGGTGGCTAGGTAAAGCGGTTCAATGGGCCTGTTCTGGGCAAAACGCTCAATCAAATGCGCCAGCACCCCAGCGCAATCCTCACTGTGAATTCTATTGCTCCACTGTTCAGGCGTTGCGGGTCGACCCACACCGGCCTTGATTTGACTGAGCATGCGTGTGCGCCCCGGCCCATAGATACCAGAGAATCTAACAATTGAATGGGCGCAGGGTAAACTCTGTATCTGCTGCTCAGCCTCAAGTAATAACTTGCCAGAAAAACTGGCGGGATGAGTCGGCGACGCCTCATCGACCCAGTCACCCTGATTATTGCCATAGACACTGGTGCTAGATACCCAGATAACCAGCTTTGGCTTGAGCTCAATATTACCAATAGCAGTGGCCAGCGCAGTGGCACCTGCAAGATAAGATTGGCGATAGGCCTGCTCAGTAAATTGATCCGGTGTTAGAGTCACCACCACCACATCGAAGCCTGCACTAAGAATTTCTTCTAGACCCTGAGTATCCGCCATATTGCCGACGATAGGAGAAATAGCATCCGGCAGATTTTGCGGATGACGTCTAAGACCAAAACATTGATAGTTCGGCGTTAACCGCGCCCCAGTCCGTTGTCCAATATCACCACAACCTGCTAATAAAACTTTCAATTAGTATTCTCTCTTTAATAAAAATTAGCTATGCTTGCTGCTCAGATAAAGGTTTCTCACTTATGACTCTCACCGAACTTCGCTATATAGTCACCTTGGCTCAGGTTCAGCATTTTGGTCAGGCAGCGGAACGCTGCAATGTCAGCCAGCCGACGCTGAGTATAGCGGTTAAAAAACTCGAAAGTGAACTAGGTGTCGATCTTTTTGAGCGCTCTAAAAGCAGTGTGCGCCTGACGCCCATTGGCCAGAATATTGTTGATCAATCCCAGCGCGTACTTGAAGAGGCGGCGGCCATTAAAGATATTGCCACCGCCGGTAAAGACCAGCTCAGCAGCCCGCTGCATGTCGGCGCAATCTTTACCATTGGCCCTTATCTATTTCCGCATTTTATTCCCGCCCTGCAAAAAGCAGCACCTCAGATGCCGCTGATTATTGAAGAGGGGTACACCAGTAACTTGCGCAAGCGTCTGCGCAGCGGTGAAGTCGATGTTATTGTTGTGGCCCTGCCCTTTACCGAACCCGATGTTGTGGTGCAGCCGCTCTACGATGAACCCTTTGTGCTGTTGATGCCCGAGGGCCACCCCCTAGCCGCGAAAAAAGAAATACAGCGCAGTGATTTGGATGGCGAGAATGTGCTCATGATGGGTGAGGGTCATTGCTTTAGGGACCAAGTCATTGAGGCTCTGCCCAATATCAATCAACAGCCAACCACAGCCGCGCCTATTCGCACTATGACTGAAGGCAGCTCCTTGGAGACCCTCTGCTATATGGTCGCATCTGGTCTGGGCATTACCATTCTTCCCCAATCCGCGGCGATTGGCGCCGAATATCGCGGTGCCTCACTCATTACGCGCCCCTTTGCCGGAGCGACTCCGGCTCGCACCACGGCATTGGCATGGCGTGCTAGCTTCCCACGGCACAAAGCCATAGATGCACTGCGCAATGCTATCTATGACCGCAGCCTGCCTGGGCTCGGCGTCATTAACAGCTAATGTCAGAGACTGCTCTCGACAGGCGAAGCGTAGGCACTCTGCATGGAGTGGGTCCACAGCTGGCCACCAAGTTAAAGAAGCTAGGTCTGTATAGTATTCAGGATTTACTCTTTCACCTGCCGCTGCGCTATATCGATCGCACCCAAATTACGCCTATCGGCGGTATTCAGCCGATGACGGAAGTCGTTATTGAAGGGGAAGTCCGCGCCAGCGATGTGGTCTTTGGTCGGCGTCGCAGCCTTGTTTGCCGACTTCAAGATCACACCGGCGTAGTGACTCTGCGCTTTTTTCACTTTAATCGCGCTCAACAGGAGCGTCTAAAGCCCGGTGCTACATTGCGCTGCTTTGGTGAGGTACGGCGGGGCAAATCTGGTGTTGAGCTCTATCATCCTGAATATCAATATCTCGATCAGGCCAACCCTCCGCAGCTAGAAGATAAGCTGACGCCGATCTATCCGGCAACCGAGGGGATTACTCAGGGTCGTATACGCGACCTCTGTGGTCAGGCCTTAGATTTACTCAAAGATCACAGCGTCCGCGAATTATTGCCTCAGGGCATTAGCACTGACCTGCACCGTGAACTTGCCTATTCCCTACCCGACGCATTGCGGCTACTGCATAACCCACCGCCAGGCACTGCGCTTAATCTACTGGCTGAAGGCGAGCACCCGGCGCAGCAGCGTTTGGCCGCTGAAGAGCTGATTGCCCATAATTTAAGTTTGCTTAAACTGCGTCAAAAGGTGCAACAACAGCAGGCGCCCGTGTTGAGCGAAGATAAAACCGCGTCAGCGACGTTCTTGGATCAACTGCCGTTTGATCTCACCGCAGCACAGCAGCGAGTGGCCACTGAGATAAGCACCGATATAGGCAGCGCGATCCCAATGCTGCGGCTAGTACAGGGCGATGTGGGTTCCGGTAAGACCGTGGTAGCCGCGCTGGCCGCCGTTCAGGCCATTGCCAATGGCCATCAGGTCGCACTGATGGCACCCACAGAAATTCTCGCCGATCAGCACCGCATTAACTTTGAGCAATGGTTGCGACCTCTGGGCATTCGCATCGCTTACCTGACCGGCAAGGTCAAAGGCAAGGCACGCGAGGTCCAGCTCGAAGCCATCGCCAATGGGACGGCCAAAATGGTGATTGGCACCCATGCGCTATTTCAAGAGACAGTAGAATTTAATGATCTCGGCCTCAGTATTATTGATGAGCAACATCGTTTTGGCGTGCACCAGCGTCTGGCGCTGCGCAAAAAGGGCTTTAGGCCAGAGGGACCTAGCTTAAGTGGCCCCGCACCCCACCAGCTGATTATGACCGCAACCCCAATACCGCGAACTCTGGCGATGAGCGCCTATGCGGATCTCGATTGCTCGGTTATTGATGAACTGCCGCCGGGACGCACACCGGTAGAGACCGTAGTGTTGAGCAACCTGCGCCGCAATGATGTTATCGCGCGCGTGCGCGCCTCATGTGGCAGTGGCCGTCAGGCATATTGGGTCTGTACACTGGTTGAAGAATCCGAGGTGTTAGAAGCACAGGCCGCTGAAGTCACCGCGGGCGAACTGCAGCTTATGCTGCCCGAACTCTCTATTGGTTTAGTTCACGGACGCCTAAAACCCAGAGAAAAACTCGAGATTATGACCGCTTTTAAAGCCGGTGAGATTGACTTACTAGTAGCCACTACCGTTATTGAAGTAGGCGTAGATGTACCCAATGCCAGTCTGATGATTATTGAAGATTCAGCGCGTCTGGGTCTCTCTCAGCTGCATCAGCTGCGCGGTAGAGTAGGCCGCGGCTCCCTGAGTAGTCACTGTGTCTTGCTCTATAGCCCACCTATTTCTGGCAATGGCAGCGCCCGGCTCAAAATTATGCGCGAGACCAACGACGGCTTTAAGATTGCCGAAAAAGATCTCGAGCTACGTGGACCCGGCGAAGTACTGGGTACCCGCCAAACCGGTGATATGCAGCTACATATTGCCGACCTCCAGCGCGATGGCCATATGTTGCCGCAAATCAAAAGCCTGGCTCAGGATTTACTCCTTAATCACCCGCAAAATGTCGATGCCCTGATAACTCGCTGGCTCGGCTACAGCGAACAATACGCTCAAGCCTGAGCACTTAAAATCACACCAAATTAATCTGTCTAAATTGTTTCAATTTTATGACAACGCCCTATACTGCGATCAAGAATAGAGGATCGCTATATGGCATTTAGTAACCCCATTTCAAATCTGTTTGGCAAGTCGCCAATCAAACCACTGCAAGAGCATATGTCGCTGGTCGTTAGCTGCGCCGCATTGCTGGAGCCTTTCTTTGAGGCAGTGATTGCCCACAAGTGGACCAAAGCCAGCGATCTCTTCGATAAGATTGCCGATCAAGAGAATCTGGCAGATGATCTGAAAAAGCAATTTCGTCTAAGCATGCCCAGCACGCTGTTTATGCCTGTTTCACGCACCGATTTGCTCAATATCCTCGCCCAGCAAGATGATATTGCCAATATCAGCAAAGATGTTTGCGGCATAGTACTGGGACGTGAAATGGATATTCCCAGTGCCCTTCAGGCCGACTTTATGGGTTTTGTGAAAAGCACTATCGAAACCAGTAAAAAAGCCCTGAAAGCCATTAATGAGCTGGATGAGCTATTGGAGACCGGATTTACCGGGCAAGAAGTAAAGTTTGTTAAAAAGTTAATTCGCGAGCTGGATGCTCAGGAACAGAGGGTCGACAAAAAGGAGCGCAAGCTGCGTCACCGCCTGTTCAAGTTAGAAGCTGACATGCCTCCAGTGAATGTCATGTTTCTGTACAGCACCATCGACAATATCGGTGCCATCGCAGACACCGCAGAACGTGTAGGCAATCGCCTCGAACTTCTGCTCGCAAAATAATAACTTCTCGGAACAGTCTCCATGGATATTTTTACAACATACGGCACCATTTTAATCATCATGGCCGCGGCCTTCGGCTTTTTTATGGCCTGGGGCGTAGGGGCAAACGATGTCGCCAACGCTATGGGTACCTCCGTAGGTTCCAAAGCCCTGACCATCAAGCAGGCCATTTTAATTGCTATGGTGTTCGAGTTTGCCGGCGCGTATTTAGCGGGCGGTGAAGTCACCTCCACCATCCGCAAAGGCATAGTCGACTCGGGGGTATTTGCCGATAAACCGGATCTCTTGGTGTTTGGTATGCTCTCAGCGCTCTTAGCTGCAGGCACCTGGCTAATGCTCGCCAGCTTTATGGGCTGGCCGGTGTCTACCACGCACAGCATTGTCGGTGCTATTGTTGGCTTTGCCGCAGTTGGCGTGTCTAGCGACGCCGTTAACTGGGACAAGGTTAGCACCATTGTAGCTAGCTGGGTTGTATCACCGGTTATGGCCGGCACTATCTCTTTCGCGATCTTTAGAAGCGTACAGCGCCTCATTCTTATCCACGACAATCCCTTTGAACGCGCCAAGAAATACGCCCCCATGTATATGTTTGCCGTAGGCTTCTTAATGGCCATGGTGACATTGCTCAAAGGCCTCAAGCATGTATTTAAAGATGTGGGTATCAAACTATCCTTTGGTGAGAACGCCTTGGTCGCCGTAGGCTTCGGTATTTTGGTCGCTATTATAGGTACCTATCTGCTCAGCAAGGTGCAGCGCGACGAGGGTAAAGAAGAGAATAATCGTTTTTACAATGTTGAGAAAGTCTTTGCCGTACTGATGATCTTCACTGCCTGTAGCATGGCCTTTGCCCATGGCTCCAATGATGTAGCCAACGCCGTTGGTCCACTGGCCGCCGTTGTTAACGTGGTCAGTTCTGGTGGTGATATTGCCGCTAAAAGCACCATGCCCAGCTGGATATTGCTGCTAGGTGGTGGCGGTATCGTCTTTGGTCTGGCCACCTATGGCTTTAAAGTGATGGGCACCATTGGCCGCAAAATTACCGAGCTAACCCCAAGCCGTGGCTTTGCTGCCGAACTGGGTGCAGCGGCTACTGTAGTACTGGCCTCAGGTACTGGCCTGCCAATTTCTACAACGCATACATTGGTGGGCGCAGTGTTGGGTGTAGGTATGGCTAGAGGTATTGGTGCGATCAATCTGAGAATGGTGGGCTCTATCTTCCTTTCATGGGTAGTCACACTACCGGCTGGTGCCGGGCTGTCGATCCTATTCTTCTTTTTCTTTAAGGGTGTGTTCAGCTAAAAGACAGACCATTAGAAAGAGCGAAATAGCAAAAAGCCCGACGAATTTAAAATTCTTCGGGCTTTTTTAATCTCGCTGCAGAGATATCAGAGATTTTTTAATTGAATTAATAGCGCTAACGCCTCGGCGGCATTTGCCTGCGGCACAAACACGTGGTCATGATAGTAACCGGCAATAATATTAGCACTGATATCATAGGCTGCCAGCTTGCCCGCTATTACCGCAGTTAACCCCACTGACTCTAGACTTGAATGCACCTGCAGACTAATACAGCCAAAAAGCCCCTCATAATTTAATCCAGCGGCATCAGCATGTGCCTGTGTGAGAACCAGTGTCAGCCCTTCTTTCTCTTGAAAACTGGCTATCGGCTGAGCCTCAGCATAGTCACCATAATTAGCATTCGCAGCGGTGCAAAATACATAGGACTCATCGAGCATGATGGGTGCTAAACTTTTCAAAATCGATTTTAGGTCTGTTTCACCCGACACAGTATTAATCCTTTGGCTTTGGTTTCGCAAAGCAAACAAATGGCACGGCAAAAGGCCCGAATAACACAGCCATCCAACCCCAAAATCGAGTATTGGCGCCACGCTCTTTAGCTATTACGTAGCAGACATAGATGCAAAAAATATTAATCGTCACCAGAATATAAGCCGTGATCATTGAGTCAGCTCTTCACTAAAGTGGTAGCTGGCAATCGTAAAGCCCTGAGCGAAATAAAACTTATGGGCCTGATCACGCTGGGTACCAGAGTCAAGATGAAACCATTTACAACCCGCCACCTGAGCTTCAGCACGAAGCCAGTCAATCATCTGCTGACCAAAACCCTTTGAGCGTTGCGCCTCGGCAGTGACTAAGTCATCCACATAGCAGTGCTTGCCCATAAACAAATTGCTGTAAATACGGTACCCCGCTGCCGCCACCACCTCAGCATCCTGCTCTATAAAGGCCAGTCGAAACCCATCCTCTTCCATAGCGCGAACCGTCGCCAAAAACTCGTCTTGCATAAGGTGGGGACGCAACTCAGCCAAAACATGAAAACAGCGTTCTATTTCGCTATCGGTAATTGCTCGGCATGGCATGCGTCACCTCTATTTAGTATTTCAAAGGACCGCATCATCTCATGGCAGCACAGTTGCAAACAATGCTATTAATACGCTCCTGTTGGACCATATCAGTAATCGCTTGATAGAAGTTCTGTAAATCAGCCCGCTCAAAAAATGAAGTATTTGGGCCGCATGTAGCTGCGCGTTTTCTAGTTCGGTTATTTATATTCTTCGAATCCAATAAATCCATTTCATTTTCTCCATTTGAATAGTTTTAAAACATGTACCGCCGCACACCTCAAACTCACCGCGAGTTATTTTTTAGCCCGACCAAAAATATCAAGCCTCACGTTGGGACTTGATCGTGAAACCTAGCGCATTTTAATATGAGGTGTGGCTGCAAATTAGAGAGCGATCTCTACAGCCTGTAGACGGATGTATATTAAACATAGACTAAATTATTGGCGGGCGAGCGCAAGATAAGACAAGGCTGAACGTAGCGCTCAAGAATCCTTAAGAGGAATTTTGGCAAGACTATTAGCCCAAGGGCCAGTAGGTTTGGCGGCGGTACTATTATTCTTACTACTTGCGGCAGCAGGCTGGTTAGCAAAAGCAGCGATATAAAGAGCTTCAACCTTGTCTCGAGCCCACGGCGTTCGGCGCAGAAATTTCAGACTGGACTTTACTGATGGATTACTTTTAAAGCAGTTTATATTGATATTGCGCGCCAAGTATTCCCAGCCATAGCGCTTCTCAAGGCGTGTCACCACCTGCTCCAGAGTAATTCCATGAAGCGGGTTATTAGGTTGGGGGTCCGGCATAGTTTGTCGCCCTGGCACTCAATATCATTGGAGCAACACTATACATCGATTTTAGGTGAGAGGCTCTTGCGCAGCAAGAGATAACCGAAGATACCAGATGATTCCAGCTTTAAAGGTAGTTATAAGTGAGGCAAAAACACTGAATTTCGGTAGTGATTTACGAGGCGGCTAAGCGCTCTGTTTGGCATTCTGACGAACCCATCTCAAACTCGCGGCAGATCCAGGGGCGGTTGTCATAAATAGTGCACAGCATCGTACGCCGGTCCACTGCGGAGCACCAGCCGTCCTCTAGACGGGCCATAGTTTCGGCTCCCCAGCGATCGGCTTTAATGTGCTCTGCTGGCACGCCAGTGTCGGTAATCAACATGACCTCCAGCTTACAGCAGGCGGCTTTGCAGCTAGAACAGCTAATACTGGCGTCATGCAGGTTTTTCAGATCAATGGTCATCACCAGAAGTCAGGCGAAATATGAACAGCAGTAATTAGTAATCTCGTGCACCTTCACGCAAAATTTGGCATTGGCGGAAACCTCAAAAGACATACCGCCAGTGATGCTGACCCAGTCAGAGGCCTCAGGCAGCAATACATCCATCGCGCCAGAGGAGATCTCCATCAGCTCCTGCACCTCAGTTCCAAACTCATATTCGCCGGGCAGCATAACCCCGAGAGTCTTCTTAGTGCCGTCGGCAAAAATGATTGTACGGCTTATCACCTGGCCATCAAAATAGACATTGGCTTCTTTGGCGACTGATACATGGGTAAATTCGGACATCGGGGTAATAACCTTTTATAAGTATTTATGGCAGCTGACAAAAGCCTTGAGGAGGAACATCAAGTGCACTATTGAACTTGCTGGATAGGTTCTGAAAGGCCACCAGACCCGTCAGTTCGACGATGGTATCATCATCAAATACAGATTTTAAGCGCCGCATTAAATCATCCGTTACCTGTCGATCGGAATAGGTAATGGCTTCAGCATACTCGAGCGCCAGCCTTTCAGTGGCATTAAAATTATTCGATTGCTGCCACTGTTCAAGTGCCTCTACTTTTTCCATAGAGCCGGCCCGATTAGCCAATGTCATCGCATTAATATCCACACAAAAGGCACACCAATTAAGCTGCGACACACGCACAGTGACCAGTGAGCGTAACACCGAGTCTAGGGGCGAGCGCCTGCGATCTAACACGCCATAGAGGATCGCCACTGCTGCAAAAAGCTTAGGTACGCGTCCCCAAAGCAGCCCAGGATCGAGTACAGCGCCATATTTGCGCCGTTGATTCCAAAAGAACGGCCGGAGCCAGAAGGGATATTTTGCTACGGGTTTTACCGAAACGCGCATAATGATTTTCCCATACGAAAATAAGTTTTTAGCGGCCAACCATGAACCGCAATTAAAGCGGCAGGCGCGCGCCTTCAATTGCTATATTAAAGCCCTTGGACTTTACATAGTTAGTTTCTTCACTGTTTGGATTCAACAATGGGTTGGTATGATTCATATGAATAAACCACACCTTACTGCGCTCCTGTAGCGGCAATTCGCTTAAAGCCTGCATAGTTTCTGTAACCAGTGGATGCGGGACTTTAGACATATCTCGACCCGGCAATTCGCCATCACCATAGAAGGTTGCATCAAGTAAGGCGTAGTCGACTGTTTTAATAATCTGCGCAATATCCGTTTCCCAAATCGACCACTTATTAATATCTGGGATAAACAGCGCCGACTTATTGGCACCCTTAATCACATAGCCCACGGTCTCGGAAAACTCATCGCGGTGAGGCACCAGCAAAGGAGTAATAGACACACCGGCAAGCGCCACCGCGCGATTGTGTTGCAGCGGTTGCAGCATGATATTGCTGTATTCAACCAGCTGACGCCAGGGGCCATTGGTGCGCAAATAGGCTTGCATGCGAGGCATCGCATACACCGGCACTCGTTGAGCGCCCATGGCTTCATGACCAAAAAACATCAGACCCGCATAGTGGCCGATATGAGCATGGGTAAGGAAAACTCCATTGAGCACATACTCCTCAGATGGTGCCTCTAGCTCAAGAGCATAGAGTTGCGCGGGAAGATTGGGCGTCGCCTCGAAAAGCGTTTTCGTTTTAGCCACAGAGTCGATCAGCGCAATAGATGTGGCGCCACGACGCAGTGCAGGATTTTCCCAGCCGGGCATACAATGGGCCATATAACAACCCACCTGCGGGTATCCGGCGTCCTGAGCCACACCCAGCACATAGAGATACGCACCATCAGGTTTTGCGCTTACTGCGCTAGCAATTAGTATTGAGAAAATAAATAGAAGGCGTTTTAGCATCATTGATGAAAACCTCAGCCGCGGACGGGCTCTACTGTGCAGCCTGCAGCATAGCGCCCATTTTTTGATGAATAATACTCACCGCTTTAAGCGGACGAACCATCACTTTAAATTCAGTAATTAAGCCAGCGTCATTCCAGCTAATCATGTCCACTCCATTGACCCTAACGCCTTGAATCTCAACCTCAAATTCTAAAATAGCCTGACCCTCGCCATGCACTTCGCGCACATAGGTAAAGCTCTCATTGAAAAAAACATCAAACGCCGCACGCAGATATTTACCCGTAATGACCTTACCGACCTGAGGGGTATGAACCACCGGCGAGTGAAATACTGCGTCTTCATCAAGCAGATTATAGAGGCCTTCCACATCTCGATCTTTAGCCACCTGATGCCAGGTGGCCATAGTATCTATACTCATAAGCCGCTATCCCACCAACATTATAAATTGAACCCACATAGTCAACAGCGTGAGAACCGATAATCCAAACACCATAAAGCGGTGCATCACATAGTTGTAACTCACATGGATAATAGTATGCACCAGACGCAAGGCCACATAGAGCCACGCCAAATTGAGCAGCAGCGTATTATTGATATCTAGAGTAATTACCAACACAGCCAGCAGATAAAATAGCACCGGAACTTCCAGTAAATTAGCAAAATTGCGTCCGATCTTTTGCACATAGTCCGGCGGTGTATCGCCCGACAGCAGCACATAGTATTTGGGATTAATCTGTTTGCGGCGAACACTGATAAGCCGGGAGGTGCCAGTGGCGAAGGCCATGATAAAGGTCAGTATAACGAGGCAAAAAACAGGGTAGATAATAGCCATGCTTGTAGTCTCTTGTAATAGTTTATAGACAGATGGAACAAGGTTTTAGTCTGCCCAGCAATAATGGGAATGTAAAGCTTTAGAGATGGCTTAGCCGTTGCAAGGCCCCTTAATTAAAAAAACCGGTCACCAAAGGCAACCGGTTTATTCATAGTTCATCATCACTTTTTATAGCTTAGACCTAAAACTGGGCCTTAAAAAGAAGATGTGAAGCCTATTGAAAATCCACTGAACTCTGCAGAATTGTTATCATAGTAATTCATATATTCCAAATTTACCGTCAGTAAATCAGATACATTAAAGTCAGCGCCAAGGCCAAAGGAAACATCGGTCTCTGATTTGGTCTCACTAAAACCAGGTAAAGATGCCTCCGCTTCGCCACGAGTAACTCCAATAATACCATAGGGGTAAAAGACCTCATTTACATGAGCACCGCCTTTTATATAGGCCCCAAGAAAGTGATTGAGCTGGAGATCCACATCTTTACCAAGGAACTCTACTGTATCATCGGCAATGCCAAAACCAGCGCGCAGTTCGCCTGAAAAGTTATCATTCCAGCTTGTTCCTAAACGGCCATAAATTGCCGTTACAGTCGCAACTGGACCTAGTTCTGAATAATGATCAATGGACGCCAAGTTGGCGCCATAGTAACTATCACCCGCCAATACACCACCTGAAACGGCCAGTAATGCGCCACATATCATAGAAAGAGTGAGATTTTTCTTTTTAAACATTATCAATTTCCTTATAAGATTAAAGTTATATAAAAGACCTTTTTACAACGTGCCTTTAGCGTTGTCATACTCCTTTTGCCACAAGTCTTTCATATCGACTTAAACGTAGGTTTCTCTTCACGAGCTAGATCGTAATAACGTTATCTCACCTGCCATGCAACAGACTCATTGAGTAACGCTTTAACCTGATCCGCAACGATACAGTCTCGACTAACAAGGCCTTCCTCTGTGCTATCGCCTACTGCCTTAGCCATCTGAAAAACACCATAATTAACAATATGCACCATACGGCAGTCGCCAAATTCCATATTGTCGGCGATATCACGATATATATCGTAAAAGAGAGCACTTGAATCAACTGCGCCAGTGACATTATCAATATCTTTTTCGGCAGTATAAGTCTGAACTAATTGATCATCAGGCCAGAAGCTCATCACAAATTCAAAGCACTGCTGAAATTTATTTTTGCTAATTACTGTAACCATGATGTATTACTCCAAATCCGCTGACTTCATCAGGTCTAAGCACAACGATACAGATTTAATAATTACAGCAAATTTTTAAACTCCTGATGTTTGATAACCTTATTAATAAGGTCCTGCACAGCCGGCGTTAGTGCATCCGCAGTCGCATTGCAGGCTGTTATTGCGTCAAAGCCGCTTGTAAACAGATATTTATTAGACACAGTGAAGCTAGTTCCGTTTGTAGATTTAAGAGATAGGCCTATATCCCAATTGCCATTGGTCAGCCCGTCAATTGACGAAAAAGTAATATGGGTTATATCACCAGAAACCTGATTACCCAACTCACTGTATATACCTGCCATCTTGAATTCATCATTAAATGCTTTTTTGATAAACATTGGA
>OJBN01000086.1_pt1 | contig 22519 bp, 20 predicted proteins | sample 1590441 | NCBI WGS metagenome assembly OJBN01 (sample SAMN05416760, study PRJEB24817) | seawater metagenome | isolation source: Sea water | place: Canada:Atlantic | collected 2013-07 | reverse complement strand
TACCAAACTGCTTGCCCAGTGCCGCGCGGGCTGGGTTTAAATCAATACCAATAATACGTGTAGCACCGACCATCTTGGCGCCCTGGATTACATTGAGGCCAATACCGCCCAAGCCAAACACAGCCACGGTGGAACCGGCTTCTACCTTCATGGTGAAAGCAACCGCACCAATACCGGTGGTCACGCCACAGCCGATATAGCAAATCTTGTCAAAAGGCGCATCTTCACGCACTTTGGCCAGAGAGATTTCTGGTAACACTGTGTAATTCGAGAAGGTCGAACAACCCATATAATGCAGTATTGGCTTGCCTTCAAAAGAGAAACGGCTAGTGCCGTCTGGCATTACACCCTGCCCCTGGGTAGCACGAACCGCCTGACAGAGATTGGTTTTGGGGTTTAGGCAAAAGTCACATTCACGACATTCAGCGGTATAAAGCGGGATCACATGGTCGCCGGGCTTGAGGTTTTTTACGTCAGGACCCACATCAACTACAACGCCTGCACCTTCATGACCTAGGATGGCAGGGAAAGCGCCTTCGGGGTCATCGCCAGATAGTGTAAATGCATCCGTATGACAGACACCCGTGGCTTTGATTTCAACCAAGACTTCTCCGGCTTTTGGGCCGTCGAGGTCAACCTCTACGACTTCTAATGGCTTACCTGCTCCAAATGCAACGGCTGCTTTGGTCTTCATACTGCTATTCCTCTCTTAGTAAGGCTTTAAATATAGCCTTATTTTTATTTTTATTTTTTGACATACTAGGCTAAGTCGGCCTATTTTGGCTATCAGAAAGCGACGTCATAATAATATTTACAACACTCGGTGCGCCCAATGAGACCAATATTTAAACTCGCCATTCTAAGTCTATTCCTTAGCCCCACAAGCTGGAGCACTGAAAGCCCGAATACCTCAAAATCTATTGATGATCTGGTGATCTACACCGCCAAAAAGATCATTACTATGGAGCCAGCACTTCCAGAAGCCACTGCAGTAGCAGTTGCAGACGGGAAAATTGTCGCTGTGGGTAGCCTAAAATCACTGGATAGTTGGATAAAACAGACTAATAGCCGCATTGACCGGCGCTTTGAGGGCAAGGTGATTATGCCCGGGTTTATTGACCCCCATGTGCATCCCAGCCTGCCCGCGGTGCTTACCCAGTTCGCGTTTATTGCACCAGATGACTGGTCATTGCCCACTGGGGAATTCCCGGGTGCCAAAACGCCTGCCGCCTATATTAAGCGCCTTAAACAGCTGGCCATCGAGCACACCGACAAAAGCATCCCGTTTATTGCCTGGGGCTACCATCCCCTCTGGCATGGCATATTGTTTCGCAAAGAGTTGACCGAACTCTTCCCTGACCAGCCGGTAATGCTATGGCATAGATCATTCCATGAGTTAATCGCCAATGATGCGGCGCTCGAGCTACTAGGGGTTACTGAGGCAGACTTGGTGGGCCACCCACTGACCAACTGGTCCAGAGGGCACTTCTACGAAAATGGCATGTACGCATTGATACCCAAAATGCCGTTTATTTTTGACCCGGCGCGCTTTGGCAAAGGCATGCAAAACTTTATTCAGATGGTTCATCAGGGGGGCGTAACCACAGCCCTTGATATGGGCACTGGTGTATTTGGCAATCCGGATGCTGAAATCAGGCTTATTCGCCATACAGTCGAAAGCAGTCAGGCCCCTGCGCGAGTTATTTTAACACCGATTATTACCGACTTTATTGGCCGCAAGCAGACGATCGAACAGGCGTTGCAGCAGGTGGATAAATGGCGCTCACAAAATAGCCGTCGGGTGATGTTCGACCGCCGCTTTAAGCTGATGATCGACGGTGCCATCTATAGCGGACTGGCGCAGTTTAAGTTTCCCGGCTATATCGATGGTCATGAAGGAGTGTGGATGGTATCCAAGGAGGTCACCCAACAATGGGCTCAGGCTTTCTGGGATGCAGGCTACCAACTTCATGCACATACCAACGGCGACGGCAGTGCAGAAGTATTAATTGATCTACTTAAGACCTTGCAGAAGAATACCCCTACAGTGGATCATCGGCTATCACTGGAACATTTTGCCTACACCACCGAAGATCAAAACCGGCAGCTTAAAGAGCTCGGGGCTGTGGTCTCTGCCAACCCCTATTACCACTTTATTCTTAGCGATATTTACAGTGATCAATGGCTTGGTGCCGACCGCGGCAATCAAATGGTACGACTGGGTTCATTGGAGCGCTTGGGCGTGCCCTTTGCATTCCATTCGGATAGCCCTATGGCGCCGCTAGAACCACTGTCGCTGGTGTCTGCAGCCGTTAACCGCATCACTATTAATGGCAACCAAACGGGAGAGCTTGAGCGGGTTAGCCTGGATGCTGGTTTGCGCGCCATCACCATTAATGCAGCCTGGGTCATGGGCTATGAGGACCAGATCGGCTCAATTAGAGCAGGTAAAAAAGCCGACTTTACAATTCTTGAGGCCGACCCCTATAAGGTTAACCCCAAGCGGGTAAAAGATATTAAGATTTGGGGCACAGTTTTTGAGGGCACACCTGCGCCGTTAGCTATAGAGAACTGAGAGACGTTAACTGCGCCTTATGCAACCGGGCAAACTACAGAGCATTTCAAAAATCAGATTAGCGGCAAGTAATGAGGTATTGCCGCTAGTATCGTAAGGGGGCGACACCTCCATAAGGTCACAACCAACTAAATTTAAACCATAGCAGCCACGGATAATCTCTAGCCCTTGGGATGCGGTTAAACCGCCGGGCTCTGGAGTGCCTGTTCCCGGTGCAACAGACGGGTCCAGCCCATCAATATCAAAGGTTAAATACGTGGGCGTATCTGGGCCAATGGTCTCCCTTATCTGATCCATTATCGGCGCTAGAGATTTATACCAGCACTCTTCTGCGGTGATAACCGTGGCACCCTGCTCTCTCGACCAGTCAAAGTCATCCGCGGCATAACCTGTGGCTCTAAGGCCAATCTGAAACATCTTCTTGGTTTCGATTAAACCCTCTTCAATAGCCCGGCGGAACACCGTGCCATGGGCAACTTTTTCACCAAACATTTCATCGTTTATATCGGCATGGGCATCAATATGCACTAGGGCTACCGACCCATGGACCTTGGCCAGAGAGCGCAACACAGGCAGGGTGCAGGTGTGGTCACCACCCACAGACACCGGCTTGGCGCCAGCGGCTAAAACATCATCTACAGCAGTTTCAATGGCATCGACAGTCTTCAGCAGGTTGTAGGGATTGACCACCACATCACCAATATCAGCCACCTGAAAGGAATCAAATGGCGCAGCCTGGGTAGCCATACCATAGGGGCGCACCAACACCGATTCGGTGCGAATTTGACGCGGCCCAAATCTGGTGCCACTGCGATTGCTGGTCCCTATATCCACAGGCATACCCAATAGGGCCACATCAAGACCAGCAGCATCCGCCTGCACCGGTAGTCTGAAAAAGCTCGCCTGACCGGCAAATCTAGGCATTTGATTGCCACCCAATGGCTGATTAAACTTATTTTCGAGTTGGTCTGCCATATTTCTGTCTCCGAGAATATTCGATAATAGCAGTATATCACCGGCTAAATTAAACAGTTCATAGACCAAAGGGGTAGGCGGTTGAGCCATTTTTGGGCCCGCCATTCAGTACGCTAAGGCCACTTTAACAGGCTAGGCAAAGGTCATTTATTCTTGTTAAGCTACAAAAAATTAATAAGTCCAATCCATGTTGCTAACAAAATATTCCCTACTAATAATTGTATTTTTGCTAACTGCCTGTGGCGGTGGCAGCGGCAGTTCTGATCCACAGCCGGCATCTGGGCCCATTACCACAATACCTCCAGTAACTAATAATGGTGCGTGGCAAGAGGCAACACCTGAGTCTAAGGGAATGGATTCGGCAATGTTGTCCAGTGCATTTGATGAGGCGTTTGTCGATGGCACCTTTACTGGCGCGGCACTGGTGATCAAAGACAATACCCTTGTCTATGAGCGTTACCGGGGCATTTTGCCCACGGAAGAATCCACTCTCGTGAATAGTTTCGGCTCTGATAGCCAGACTCTGCAAACCCTGTATGGGAATAGAGACAAAGATAGCCTCGCCAGTTCTTGGTCAACGGCAAAGTCTTTTGTCAGCGTGCTGGTGGCCATCGCCATTGAGCAGGGTTTGATTGAGTCAATCGAACAGAGTGCCTCAGTCTATATTGATGAATGGGCCAACGATGACCGCGCCCAAATCAGCATTCGCAATCTCTTAGATATGCGTTCGGGTTTATATCTGGTTTGCCTGGACCCCAGCACCAACCTGCTGGGTAGCTGCCCCAATGACAGCGGCGGTAGCGGCGGCAACTTAGTGTTTGCCGACAATCAAATGGACGTCTGCATTGAACGTCAGTTAGCCGAGACCGGTGTCAGCCAGCCCTGGTATACCGCAGGAGCAACTTATGAAGCTGGTTACTGGGTCTACTCCAACTGCGACACTATGGTATTGGGAGAAATTTTGTTTCGTGCCAGCGGACAAGACCTAGAAACCTATGCCGAAACTCATCTGTTTTCAAAAATCGGCATGACTGCAAAATGGTGGAGAGACAATGACCCCAGCGGTCAGGTGAATGGAAACTATCTGGCCTACTGCTGTCTGGATGCTACCCCCAGAGACTTCGCCAAATTTGGTCAACTGCTGCTCAACAATGGGGTTTGGGATGGCGAGCAGGTTATCCCCCAGTCCTATATCGACAAAATCAAAAATATTGTGGTGGATTCGGTACTTACCGAGCAGTTTAACGGAGTATTTAGTTATGGTCTGAAATTCTGGACCATTTCGCCTCAGAGGCAATCAGATGGCACTTTTCATCCGCCAGCTAACACCATTTACTCCACCATCGGTTTTGATGGCCAATATATTATGATCGACTTCGATAACAATATGGTGGTGGTACGCAACAGCATCTATTACCCGGCACTAAACCGCAGCGACGAAAGAAAAATGAAACTCAATGGCACCGATGTACTCACATCAAACTTCGTTGCCACCTTGCCTGCAGGCTCTGGTATGAGTACAGTCTCTAGCTACAACAATGCAGCATTGCTCTACAAAGTAACCCAATCAATTAACCCATAATAAAAAAGGAAACGTCTCATGACCGACATTATTATCGCAACATTGGCACTGGCACTGGTTCAAATATGGCTACTGCCCATGAGTATCAGCATGCACAATTTTGCTTGGCTTTTATCCGCTCGGGACGAGCCAGTTGAAACTACCGTTCTTCAGCAACGCGTGGAAAGAGCGAAGCACAACCTGCAAGAGAGCCTGCCTGTAGCTTTAGCTCTGTTCCTGTTAGCTCTGCATCAAGGTGTGGATATTTCGACCACAGCAACATACTGGCTGGGGCTGCGTATCATCTATGTACCTATCTACATGGCCGGGGGTACCTACCTTCGCACTGCAGCTTGGATTGGCTCTGTTGTTTGCATGGTCCAGATGGCAATACAGCTGCTCTAATCAAGGTAATAACAAAAAAGCCCCCGCAGTGCGGGGGCTTTTTTATTCCTGCTCAAATTGTTAGGCACTTAAATCTTAGCGAATAACCCGTTGTACTCTGCCTCTTCGATTTCAATAATATGGTGCTTGCCTCCCATTAGGGCAGCCTTAAATACAATTTTGTAAAAATGCTGATCCTTGTCTAAGTTGACTTTAGACTTAAACTTTTTCGCCCCGTTAAAACCGGTAACATTGGGGATACCAACACTAAAGCCTACCTTGGTTTGCAGTTTATGCTTGCCTTTTACGGTGTCAAAAACAACCACGTTATCATGGCCCAGCTTAGCAATTTCCTTTTTATCCACCAAAAGCTTTACTTTTTGACCGATTGTCATCAGATCCGCCGGACGGATAAATGACATTGTGGCTGTATTATCCGCTTGCTCTTCAGCAAAAATAGGGGCCGCAATAGTTAGCGATGAAAAGATAATCACCAGTCCTAGCAGTAACCGCTTCGCTTTTTCAAAATGGTTCATAGTCGCCTCCTAGGGCACAGATTTAAATCGATTGGAAGATATGGCGTTAGCTTATCTTTCAAGCGTAACAAAGCATCTAGATGCTGTATACATGCGTATCTGTCAATAATGGAAACACGTTTTTCTCAGGCAAATTACATCTACAGGCGACAATCATGGCAATGCCACTGGACAAACTAAAGAAGTATTTCGTTATCGATAAGCTGGTGTATCACTCCGTTGATTTAAGCCTCTATATGGCCTCGGCAGTCATAGATGGCGAAGAGCATTATATTACTGACAATAAAGGACAGTTTCTGAAATCCCGCAACCTCGTAGAACTGCAAAAGCTACTGCAAACCGTCAAAGCTGAAGAGACCGTTCTCAGACACACCAGCCCCTATGATGAAATGATCGGCGGCCCTGAAAAAGGTACAACCAATGCGTTAGAAGTTCCGCTTGTAGATAACAAACTCTATTAAGCTAAATCGCCAGAGGCTAAGCAGACGTCTCAGCTACCCATAACTTGGCAATCTATGGCATCCAGAGCCATATGAATACTTAAGCCAAGCCCCACCAGCCTTGTTTTAGGTACAAAGCATAGCGCCACATAGACAGCGATTAACCAAGGTTGATGCAATGGATGAAAGCCAATACTGCATCTTGCTGGGCTGTAGATAGGCGTGGCTAATAAATGGTCAAGGTCGACCAACATGGTCGCCATCATTATTAAATAAGCAACTTTCCAATTCTTAGTAAAGAACAGATACGCGACTGCAAGCGGCACTAAAAAGTGAATAATGATATGTAACATAGGGTCTAGGCCAAGGCATCAATCAATGCCTCTTATACTATCTCAAACCCATCAGAATAACCTTGTCGGATTTAGTAGACTATTCCGCCAATGATATTAGTGCACTAGCCTGATCGGACCAGATAGATTGACCTCTGCACGACTTTCCCTGGCACTGTGCTCGTCCATAGCAATGCAGATTTTTAACTGATCATATAACCGCGCTAGATGTCGACTCACCCAAAGTGCCTGACTAGGGTCCTGAGCCAGTTGCTGCTCTAAACGATTAATGGCCATCCAGATAACGTCTTCTGCCTCGTTAGTATAATTTGTACTTTTAAAGCTTATGGCCAGTAACAGCGCAGAGGAAGTCAGCCATTCACAAGACACCTCAATATCTACGGAACCATGGGTAAGTAATATTTCCGCCGCTTCAAAAGCACAGCCTAAATGTGGAATGGCATCTGCCCACTGATACCGATCAGTATAAAACTGCCCTGTATCAAAGCCGGTCTGCCAAAACTTAATCGCTCTGCTGGCATTCTGCTCCAGCTCCCCTCTATGGTTTGCACATAGAAAACGTAATTTCATCATTTTTATAGCCTTCAATAATATCTCGATTGCGGACAGTCTTTGGTACTTTCCAAAGCACCAACACTATTAATTCGACAATTCTAGTTGACTTGCCAATTAATGTAAATGATAATCATTCGCATTAAAGAGATATTAATCGAGCAAGTTTTCATTACAGAGGATATTGGCATCATGATAAGCGTCGAGAAAAAACAGTGGCTTGAGGTGGGACTTAGAATAGGTATAGGAATCATCCTATTTGTGCTGGTTACAGCGGCATACCTATATAGCTGGATTCTGATTTATCCCTAGGCTCGAGCGTAAAACATTGAATCGCTATATTCTTCTGGCCACAAATCATTTTTGACCCAATCATAAGAAATAATGTTTCTATCGCTAGTCTAAAAGGTCAATGTATTCGCTGAGGTTCTAAGCGCCCCACCGCAAACCCGACAGTCGGTCAAAGATTGACATCTCTTATACTGTTAGGAGATCTGCGGCTGAAAGCCCAGTTACTGGTTATCCATTTATCCAGTTTGGCTTGCGCTTTTGAGCAAAGGCCGTCACCCCTTCCATTGCGTCCTTGGTTTGAAGCAAACTGACAATTTCAGCCTTACTAAGAGCTAGAGCAGCATCCCAATCACTCAGCGCATCAACGCCGGCAATCACTCGTTTTGAGGCTCGGACGGAAGTTGGGGAGTTTGCAGCAATGGTCTGGGCAAGAGCTCTTGCCGCATCCATTACAGCACCTTTTTCGGAGATAGAATTTATCATGCCCAATCCGAAAGCCTCCGTGGCTTCAACTTTCCGGCCGGTCAAAATAAGTTCCATAGCCGCTTTTTCACCGATCTGACGGAGCAAACGCTGAACGCCTCCAGCAGCGGCGAATAAGCCAACTTTTACTTCCGGCAACGCAAAGGTTGCGCTGGGATCTGCTATGGCAAGGTCACAGGCCAAGACAATCTCAAGACCCCCACCCATAGCCACACCATTTACCGCTGCAATCACAGGCTTCTCTCTATTAGTCCGCGAGCAAAGACCGGCAAAGCCAGAAGCTGGAATCGACATATCGCCGCCACCAGCAGTTACTTTCAGGTCATTGCCACTGCAAAAGGCCTTTTCTCCCGCACCCGTGATAATGGCAACCCAGAGTTCCTGATCCTGTTCAAACCCATCAAAAACCTCTGCCAACTCAAAATGTGCGGCACTAAACAGCGCATTGTATGAGTCTGGACGATTAAGGGTAATCTCAAGAATATGTCCATCTCTCACAAGCTCTATATGATTATATGTGCGACTGAGAAAATCGTCCGACATGGGAACTCCTAACTTATGGGGATTGACGAGATAATTTTTGCCATCTCGGTGGGTTATTTTAACAGTTCGACCCACAGGACTATCAGCGTCGTGTAGGGCTTGCATCGTAGCCCGGTGATCTGGCTCAACTGAGGCCATTATTCGACCCTCAGCATTACGGGCAAATAAATAAGCATGATTACAACCGTGCCGGTTATGGCGCACGGTATAAGCCTCGATCTCGGCCTCGCAATCCTGCTCCAAGAGGCTAAATTCCACTTGGTCATTAATCTGATGCTGCAAACTGTCCTTCGAATAATCGGTCCAGTTGCGCGGTGCTATAGCTGAGTAAACCCCAGCAGCCAATTTGCTAATAAAGCCGCCATTGGCGAGGATCAGACCATAGGCCTCTCTGTCATGACGCAGCTTTGCCACTAGACTGGCAATTCCATGGGTAGAATAATTATTGCCCGGTCCGCCAAAAAACGGCAGGCCACCAGTGACCGTCATTTCATCCCGGGTTGGATCTAACCCCAAGACCTCAGCGGCCAAATGAACAACAATAGGAAAGCAACTGTAGATGTCTTGGTAGGCGATATCTTGCGCTGAAATCCCTGCCCGGTCGATCGCACTAGTCAGAGCCAGTTCGAGAGCCATAGAACGCGACAGATCGGGACGTTCAGAAACCAGCCTATCCTTTACATCGGAATAGCCATGGAGGTAAATCCATCTGTCCTCAGGAATACCGAGTTCCTGTGCATGCTCGACAGAGGTAAGAATAAGTGCCGAGGCCTGATTTACCGCATCCTGGGCCACATGCCATTTCAGATACGGATCGCTAATGGGATAGTTTTTCTTCGAAGGTTCTGCCAAAAACTCTTTGCTCATTGCCTGGGGGAACTGAGCGAAAGAGTTTTGCACTGCAGTTTTGGATAGAGCCGAGCAAATCCCCGCCATATAATCCAGATACTCTGACTTTGTCATGTCCAGTCTCGCCCGCAATGCTTCTTCCATTGCAGCATAGGTCTGGGGAGGCAATCCCATGCCATTAGCAACTTCATAGGCAGAGATAAAGTCTATTTGTGGCCCACAGTCCTGGATCTCTAAACTCACATCAGAGGCCCAGTCTAATTTTACGCTACGCTTTAAGGCTGTCTTTAGTGCGGCATTCGCCTCACTACCCACAATCATTGCCGTGCGAATATCACCATTTGCAATAGCTGTGGACAGTTCATTGACCAGGGACTGAGGCTGCTCGCCTCCAGCTGGTGAGTAAATGATTTGCTGAGGTTTTATTTCGGCCGCCTGTGCTATTGCTGCCGGAAAATTCATAGCCTTGCCGAACGGATCGAAGGGACTGCTTAAAGAGTCAGTAAATGCCCTCACAACAGCCAATGTATCCATATCATTCTGCAGATCACTATTACCTGTATCTGCTAAGGCACGTTCAATGGATTCTGTCGCTAAGCTAATCGGACTTGGCGCTTGACTCGGATCAAGGCCATCCCAGTGATCAACAACCTGCCCCACGCCGACAATAATCGGAACATTCTTTTGTTTACTCATGTTGTCCTTTATATCTAAGCCGAAAATACCACGCTCTTATTAACCAGGCTGCGTAGTAAGAGTGAAGAGATCTGCGCCTGTTATTAAGTTTTATATACACCGCTGAACTGGTGAATTTGATGACGAGACACTAACATAAAAATTGCATGTTTTATGCATACCTGTTGACCTTTTTCCCCAAATTATCTCCTCACCTTCGAATAGATTCCAAACATCACTTACGCTGCCTTGTTCACAAAATCCACTGCGATTGATAATCAAGCGAGCTGTGTTTTCGGAGATTATTACAATAAGCTCTCCATTGGCTAACTCTATGGCGGGGCTCTTCAAGTGAACAGCACCAGTATTGATTGAGTCACTCGTTTCTGAACTTGCCACTTACGCTTTCGCAAAAGGCATTCTGGATTAGTTTACCTGGCTGAATAAAGCTGAGCTTCACTGTCGTGTCTCTACGCCAAAAAAATCGCTTTACTTGTAAACTCTATGCCATCGTTGACGACGATATAAAGAAGCCTCCTGCCTCTTTCTAGCGCGCTTAATCATGTGCACACAAATATACATACAACTAGGGTTATGAGGTGATTGACAATAAAATGATTTAGGCTATTGATAGACGGTAACATCAGAGTCAGATATGCATGTTTCTCCCCAAGAACATAATCAGTACTACTCCCCCGCCCCCTCTGGAAAAGCCCCTGCCCTTAATGTTTCTGTGACCCTTTTGTGCCTGCTGTGTAGCAAAACTTTAGTCCATAATTAGATTTCCGCTGTCACTCAGATTTAGCTATAATTTTGTTAATTGTTGAATATGGTTACTACTTTCGTAAATTAAGCAGCAGCAAATATAAGGTATCTTTCATGTCTAATCACAAAGCTTTAAATATGTTTGGTCGATCAGGTAACCCATCGCTAAATGCACAAACCTTTTCTAATAGCGCTAAAGACGCAACATTTAACGCCTATACGCCTACAGCAACCATGACGCTAGAAGGCACGGTCAATAAAACTGGTATATTGCTCGCGCTAGTCGTTATTTCGGCCTTTTATACGTGGTCAATGTTCTTCTCAAGTGGTAACCCCGCAGCAGTAATGCCCATAGCCATGGGTGGTGCCATTGTCGGCTTTATATTAGCGCTTGTGACTATCTTTAAAAAACAGTGGTCAAGCATAACAGCGCCTTTATACGCGATTGCAGAAGGTTTATTTCTAGGCGCAATTTCAGCTATCTTCGAAGCTCAATACCCAGGGATTGTTATACAGGCAGTAGGGCTGACGTTAGGCACCTTGGCATCATTATTGCTCCTCTATAAAACAGGTATCATCAAGCCCACAGAAAACTTTCGCCTAATGGTAGCCTCTGCCACCATGGGCATAGGTATGCTATACCTAGTCAGTATGCTTATGAATATGTTTGGTTCTGGTGGTATTGGGTTCATTCATTCCAATGGCTTGTTTGGTATTGGATTTAGCCTTTTTGTTGTCGGTATCGCGGCGTTAAATCTGGTGCTAGATTTTGATTTTATCGAGCAGGGTTCAGAGATGGGAGCACCTAAATATATGGAATGGTTCGGTGCATTTTCGCTAATGGTTACACTTATATGGCTGTATCTTGAAATGCTAAGACTATTAGCGAAACTGAGAAGCCGTTAATGGATGCCAACACTATGTTGTTTGGTGGGATATCTCTTATATCCCTAGCCATTTTTTTCTACCTTGGCCGTTTTAGGGCCTCATCAAAGCAAATTAATCGAGAGGATCGTATAAACTGGTCTTCTCGAAAGTTTTCTCTTTGGAAGATATTTCTCTACAGCCTAGTTGCAGTTGGCGGCATAGTGCTTATTACACAGCTTATCTAATAAAAGCCCTACACGGCTAAAAGTTGGGATTTCAGTACCTTTATCCCAGCCAAAAAAAGCCTCTCATATTTGCCTATATCTTTAAGAGTGTATGCTTTCTTATATCTGAGAACCTGCGAGAAGAGACGCATTGATAGATATCTGGCTAAAGCCCAATATTTAGTCCTCCGGACCGCCTTCGGCGCCCAAAATGCTTTGCATTTTGTCGAACCCGGCGAGGGGTCTCACCCTTCTTAACCCACAAATAAAAAGCCCCCTAAAAAGGGGGCTTTTTATTTGGCGGAGAAAGAGGGATTCGAACCCTCGATACGCTATTAACGTATACGCCCTTAGCAGGGGCGCGCCTTCAGCCACTCGGCCATTTCTCCATAAACTTGTTGTACTGTGTTCTCTAACCAGCTTGCAGTCGCGCCATGTCGCGCGTTGCTGCGAAGCTTTCGATTCTAGCTATCGAATAGCTTCTTTTTAGTCTACCTAATATCGCGAATAAAACTCAGCGATTTAGAAACAACTATGCCGCCCTGAAACAGCGGCGGCATAATAGCACATCAGTGGAAAAATCAAAGGCCGTTTTACTCGGAATCTCCGCTTACAGGTGCATTTTCGCCACCTTTTTCCATTTGAATTCTCTGATAGATTTCTTCGCGATGCACGGCTACTTCCTTCGGTGCATTGACACCCAAACGAACCTGATTACCTCGCACACCTAAAACGGTAACGGTTACGTCATCGCCTATCACTAGGGTTTCACCAACTCTTCTTGTAAGTATTAACATAGCATGCTCCTACACTGCTGCCCATTATTAATTAATGGGTGTTTTTATCCATAATCCGCCTACACATAAAGACGGCCTCCCCTGTTTCTAACCCTATAGTACTCAGCGATGAATACAGAAACGTAGCGGGAAATTTATCAGCTTTCTAAAGCATTGTCCAAGAATTACAGTTCTTCTGTGGCCTCGCCCTCAAGACCGAAGCCAGAATGTAAGGCACGCACAGCTAATTCAAGGTAGCGCTCTTCAATCACCACTGTAATTTTGATCTCTGATGTGGTGATCAGTTGAATATTAATACCCTCTTTAGACAGTGCTTCGAACATCTGCGCAGCAACTCCAGCGTGGGAGCGCATTCCAACGCCCACAATAGAAACCTTGGCAATTTCACTGTCAGAATCCACTTCCTGCGCGCCCAAATCAGCGGCAATCTCTTTGAGCAATGCCTCGGCTCTGACCAGATCGTTTCGATGCACGGTAAAAGTAATAGTCGCTGAGTTATCTTTAGCGACGTTCTGGACGATAACATCAATTTCAATATTGGCGGCACTAATAGCGCCAAGCACCTTATAGGCGACACCGGGCTGATCCGGTATGCCTCGGATGGTAAGTTTTGCTTCATCACGATTAAAAGCGATGCCTGATACTACTGGTTTTTCCATCTGATCATCATCCTCAAGAGTAATCAACGTGCCTGGGCCCTCTTCAAAGCTCGACATCACACGCAGTGGTACATTGTATTTTCCAGCAAATTCTACTGAGCGAATCTGCAGTATCTTTGAACCCTGACTGGCCATTTCCAGCATTTCTTCAAAGGTAATTTTTTCGAGTCGCCGCGCCTGCGGCACAACTCTTGGGTCGGTGGTATAGACACCATCGACATCGGTATAAATCTGGCACTCATCGGCTTTTAAGGCGGCTGCCAATGCCACTGCAGTGGTGTCTGATCCTCCGCGGCCAAGGGTGGTAATATTGCCGTCTTCGTCGGAGCCTTGGAACCCTGCAACTACAACGACACAGCCAGCATTTAGATCCGCTTCAATACGGTGTCCATCAATCTCTCTAATACGCGCCTTGCCATGAGCGTTATCGGTAAGTATGCGCACCTGACCACCGGTGTAGGAACGCGCCTCAATGCCAAGCTTTTGCAGCGCCATGCACAGCAGTGCAATGGTGACCTGCTCACCGGTGCTGACTAATACATCCATTTCGCGCAGGCTCGGCTGCTCATCAATGGCATTGGCTAGGCCAATCAAGCGATTTGTCTCGCCGCTCATCGCAGACACAGCCACCACTAGCTGGTTGCCGCTACCATGGCTCACAGCCACTTTTTCAGCCACCGCTTGAATGCGCTCTACGGTACCTACTGAGGTACCACCATATTTTTGAACTATTAAACTCATTGCTCTCTTTATCGCTGTTATCGCTATTTGCTTTAGTGTCCAGTCATCAAGGATGACCCTGATGCAAAAGGGCGCAGATTAAACCGTAATTGGCGCCTAAAGTTAAGTGCTTTCTCTAGTTGAGGTTTTCCTCTACCCAGCTGTATACGGACTTGAGTGCCTGGGGCAGAGCGGTCACATCACTTGCTGCACCCTGCGCCATATCAGCTCGACCACCACCTTTACCACCTACCTGCGCGGTAACGAATTTGAGTAAATCTCCTGCTTTAATTTTGTCAGTCAAATCATTGGTCACACCAGCCACTAATGCGGCTTTTTCACCCTCTACCGCTGCAAGCAGGAATACGCCGGACTGCAGCTTTCCGCGCACCTGATCGGCAACACCACGCAGACTTTTTGCATCGGCGCCCTCAACCGCAGTTGCCAGCACACCCACACCATTGATTTGTTGCAGGCCTGCCATCAGATCTGTACCTGAAGCATTGGCGAGCTTACTTTTAAGCGCTTCGATTTCTTTCTGTAGGCGACGGTTATCATCCAATACCTGACGGACCTTATCCGCCACATTAGTACCGGAGGCCCTCACCGCGGTAGCCACATCGGCGATGGTGTCCTGTAGCTCATCGCAGTGATCAATGGCTTTGGCTCCAGTTACGGCTTCAATGCGGCGCACGCCTGAAGCAACACTGGATTCACCGGTTATACGCACTAAGCCAATATCACCGGTGCGCGATGCATGGGTGCCACCACAGAGCTCTACAGAGAAATCACCGCCCATGCTCAACACTCTTACATGGTCGCCATACTTTTCACCAAATAGCGCCATAGCACCTTTGTTGACGGCATCATCCATACTCATAACTTCTGTTGTAACAGAGGTATTACGAAGAATCTCATGGTTAACAATATGCTCGATCTGACGAATCTGCTCTGCGCTAACGGCTTCATTATTAGAGAAGTCAAAGCGCAGTCGCTCACTATTGACCAATGAGCCCTTCTGCTGCACATGTTCACCCACGACCTGCTGCAGGGCGGCGTGGAGTAGATGAGTCGCGGAATGGTTTAAGGCGGTAGCCTGACGCACAGCGGCATCGACCGAGGATGATACCTGCTCGCCTACCTTAAGCTCTCCAGACATCACGCGTCCAATATGCATATGGTGATCGCCCGCTTTGCGGCAGTCGCTTATTTCAATTTTGGCGCTGTCGGTGTGCAGGTAACCGCTATCACCTACCTGACCACCAGACTCTGCATAAAACGATGTGTTATCCAGAATCACCACCACTTCGGCGTCGGCGCTAACCGCTTCAACCGTTTCACCTGCAGAGTAGAGCGCAACTACTGTGGCTTGGTTTTCGAGATGTTCGTAACCACAAAACTCGGTGCTACCTTCAACACGGATACTGTCGCTGTAGTCCAGACCAAACTGGCTAGCAGAGCGAGCGCGCTTACGCTGCTCTTCCATACAGGCCTCGTAACCTTCCATATCCAGGTTGTAGCCTTTTTCTCGAGCCACATCGTTAGTCAGGTCGATGGGGAATCCAAAGGTGTCATAAAGCTGGAAGATCAGCTCGCCTGGCAGTACATCACCAGAGACATTTTCCAGGGCAGCTTCAAGTACACCCATGCCTTTATCCAGGGTGCGCGCAAATTGCTCTTCTTCTTTTTTAATGGTGTCGGTAATATCTTGCTGCATACTAATCAGCTCTGGGTAGGCTGCACCCATGACTTCGCCCAGTGGAGCAACGAGCTGATAAAAGAAACTGCCGGTCGCGCCCAAATTATGCCCATGTCTTAGGGCACGACGAATAATGCGGCGCAAAACATAGCCACGACCTTCATTGGACGGCTTGACCCCATCGACCACTAAAAAGGCACAGGAACGAATATGGTCTGCCACAACTTTCAGTGAATTCTCTTTAAGGTCAGTCACGCCAATAATCTTTGCCGCGGCTTTAATAAGGTGCTGGAATAGATCGATATCGTAATTGTTATGTACGCCCTGCATAACAGCGGCAACGCGCTCAAGGCCCATCCCTGTATCGATAGATGGCTTTGGCAGAGGTGTCATCTTGCCACTGCTATCGCGCTCGAATTGCATAAATACCAGATTCCAGATTTCAATATAACGGTCTAGGTCATCGTCTTCACTGCCTGGAGGACCGCCGGGAATATCTTCACCATGATCCCAAAATATTTCTGTACTTGGGCCACAGGGGCCGGTATCACCCATCTGCCAAAAATTATCTTCATCCAGGCGTGATAGCCGCTTGGGGTCTATACCAATTTCATTGACCCAGATATCGGCGGCTTCGTCATCGCTGGTGTGTACGGTAATCCAGAGGCGTTCTTTTGGCAGTTTTAAGACAACGGTCAAAAATTCCCAGGCAAAGACAATGGCATCCTGCTTAAAGTAATCGCCGAAACTAAAGTTGCCCAGCATCTCAAAAAAAGTGTGATGTCGGGCGGTATAGCCAACATTCTCTAGATCATTGTGCTTACCGCCTGCACGCACACAGCGCTGCGAGGATACCGCACGGTTGTAGTCACGTTTATCATCACCCAAAAATACATCTTTAAACTGAACCATACCGGCATTGGTAAATAGCAGAGTTGGATCATTGCCGGGCACCAAGCTGCTGCTCGGCACTATCTTGTGCTGCTTGCTGGCAAAGTGATTTAGGAAGGCGTCACGAATATCGGCGCTTTTCATATTTTATTTATTCCAAGTATTGGTATCAGTCGCTCTGACTCATACCTTTATAATTGTGCTTCGGTAAACTGCTGAGTGCCATCTTTGCTCGCGAGAACATGAAGATGTAAATGAAAGACTGTCTGCCCTGCATCGGCGCCATTATTGACCACTAGCCTAAAGGCCTCATCGACGCCGGCTGTGCGTGCGACTTCACCCGCAACCCACATTAGATGACCCAACACTGCTTTGTCTTCGGCAGTTGCATCTACCAAACGCGGGATGGGCTTACGCGGAATCACCAGCATATGCACGGGTGCCTGGGGTGCTATATCATTGATCACGATGCATTGATCGTCCTCGTAGAGGATCTGTGCCGGAATGTCGCGATTAATAATACGTGTAAATAATGTCGGCGTACTATCAGTCATGATGTCGAGCCTCTAAGCTTTTCATCAGTATCGAGTTGTCGCGCACGAGCCTCCAGCATCACTGGAATTCCCTCGTCAATGGGGTATGCCAAGCCGCTGGCCCGGCAGATTAGTTCCTGATTGGCTTCGTCATACTCCAAAGGGGCTTTGCTGACTGGGCAAACCAAGATACTTAATAGCTTTTTATCCACTGTATTCGTCCGTTAAAAAACCGCGTAAGTGTACGCAAAAACCAGCCAAACCGCCATATTTACGGTGACAGGCGCAGGTTAATTATCAATCTCGGGAAGGTTTTTACAATGAATCAGAGGCTCTATTGGGCAGGAAGAGCCTGCAACACCAGTACTGGGTCAATACGTTCCTGACGCCAGTTCATGCGCCAATCCAGATGTGGGCCAGTTGCTCGACCGGTTGCCCCGACTTTAGCGATAGGTTTACCACGTTCAACACGCATACCCTCCTCAACAAGAATATCGCTAAGATGCAGGAAGGTGGAGCTGAGACCATGACCATGATCAACAATCAATGTGCCACCTGAATAAAACAGATCTCGATGGGCCAGACGCACAACACCCGAGGCTGGCGCCATCACCAAAGCACCAGTGGGTGCGGCATAATCGACCCCGTAATGAGGGCTTTTAGGTACGCCATTATAAAAGCGCTGGCTACCATAAACGCCGGTCACTGGACCCTCTAGGGGGCGTTGAAAACCGCCCAGAAAATCGAGGCTTTCGGTAATATCTCTGCGCGCACGTTTCACTAGGGCTGAATCATTGCGAATTCGCGCTAAATCTTCGGCTCTGGGATTAACTGTTTTCTGTGGGACCCCTTCGATCCGCTGAATATTGTATTGGCGTTTGCGCACTGGGAACTGCGCCCTGGTCTCAACACCTTGAGGGCTAGTCATTATCAGCTCTATGCTAGAAGCTGCCTCGCGACCCAAGCCAAGTAAAAACTGACCCTCAGCAGTGACCTTAAGGGGCTGCTGATTATAACTGGCCCTATAACCGGCCGGTATCTCTCCCATTAGCAGGGCGCCCTGCTCTAGGCTACCCTGCCAGCGCAATGTCTCTGCTTGCAATGTTATTGAGCAGAAGCCAATCAATAGCCCAAGACAGGCTGATAGCTTTCCTTTAAAGCGATTCTTTAGATGTATTTTAGCCATTATAATGTCTCGTCAGGCTCAACATCTTCAATGTCGATATAGGGCACGATCGACTCTACGATGCATTCCACTGATCTACCAATGACTTTGAAACGCGCAAATCTAGCGCATAACTGACCCTGGCGGGACTCATACTTAAATCCTTCACGTTTTATACCATTGCATTCTCTACGCAAGCGCAGCAGCGCTTTATTGCCTCTGCCCATATCAATAAGTGCTGACTGATCATCTTTAAAGCGGATATTTTTAATTCTGTGCTGAGCGATGCAACCCCGGCGAATGCCGTACTTGGAGGCATCTGGAGCCTCTATCTGATGAATTTTATCTAAAATATTTTTAGCGCTGTCACTCGTATCAGTGGCATCATTAATAGCCGCATTAGCATCGCGGCTCTCCTCCTCAAAACCCCAATCAGAGTCGTCCTCTATAGATTGACCGTAGGCCAGACTATTAAAAACAGACAAAAACGTCAGCCAGCAAACCAACTTTATTAACTTCATTATCCTTCCTCGAGCACCAACGCTATAACAAGCGCTATAGAATGCCAAAAGCGCCTAAAGATGCAAGAGCAGGAGCGGAACAAAGTGGTTAAATCATTCCAAACTGGCGACTGCAGGCGGATCAACCAACTCTAGGTAGGGGTCTATTGAAACTACCCGACAGCTAGAGCCGCCTCCAAACGCATTAGTGCTTTTTCCTTGCCACGCAGACTTAGCATGGCAGTCTGATCATCCTGATCTCCTTGATACGTGTATCTCCTAGACCACCCTAATCTATCCTCATTGAGGGGGAGGCCTCTATATTTAAAAGGCTTGGCCTTAGGGTTCAACCACCGTTATCATTAATGGCTCGAGAATCTATAAAAATAATCTAATAACGTAACCAGCCTTATATATGATTGCAAAACAGCCTTTTAGCCCACCTTATTTTTTAAGAAATCCGCATATTCAGAGTATTCTCAATAGCGTTGGGCCACGAAAATTCCGTGCCAAGCGCCTGGTTAAAAAGCTGGACAGTCAGATGCTGATATTAAAAACCGCAGAGGATGTGCGGCTCGCAGCGGAGTTTGATCACGCCAGCAGTACCGCGAAGTTAAAGAATGCCCTGGTTATTCTGCTGCATGGCTGGGAGGGTTCGAGCAAATCAGCTTATTCGGTCACTACCGCTAAAACACTTATCGATGCAGGGTTTGACGTGCTACGTCTCAATCTGCGCGATCATGGCGACACACAGCATCTTAACCGCGAGATATTTAACTCGACGATGACCGGCGAAGTTGCCGATGCAATTGCCCTATTTCTTAAAGATCATAGTTACCCTGCTGTTTTTCTCGCGGGATTTTCTCTGGGTGCCAGCTTCACCTTGCGCATAGCGACAGATAGAGGACCCAAACTCGGCCTGACAGCTGCGGTCGCGATCTGCCCACCAGTAGACCCAACCGGTGCCATGGATGCAATGGGCAAGACCCTAGTCATTTATGAAAAATACTTCTTCCACAGATGGACTACATCATTACGCAACAAGCTTAAACACTTCCCCGAGCATGACTTTGGCGCTGAACTCAGTCAGGCCAAGACGCTGGATGATTTAAATATGACCTTTATCCCCAAATTCACCCCATATGCTGACGCTCAAAGCTACTTTTCGTCCTATAGCCTGACAGGTGATCGGCTAAAGGCTCTAAGCATACCCGCACATCTGATAGCCACATCGGACGACCCGATTATTCCAGCGGCAGATTTGGAAAAAATTAATTGCCCTGAGCAGCTCAGTATTGAGGTGCAAAAGTACGGCGGCCACTGCGGATTTATTCAAAGTTTAGCGGCACATAGCTGGATAGAGACAAAACTGGTGCAGCTTTTTGAGGGACATCTTGCCAAGTAGAGCTAAAGGCATGCGTCAGTATCAATCAGTATATTCGTCAAAGTCTTTTTCTTGTAGGGCATATTTAATCTGATCAAAGTTAAAGCCTCGATACTGCAAAAAGCGCATGCGCTTGGCTTTTTCTTTCTGATCGGCCACAGCGCGGCCACCAAATTTTCGCTGTGCCACATCTCGAGCCAGTTCAAACCAGTTTATCTCTGCCGTTTCTATCGCAGACTCAAATAGATCATCGCCTATGCCCTTCTGACGGATATCCAGACGGATTCTCGCCATACCATGACCTCGATAGAGTCTGGAGCGCACAAAGGCTTCGGCAAAGCGCTGATCACATTGCAGCCCCTCTTCTTGCAGTTGGTCCAGCACTCCCTTGATGGCACTGTCTTTATCAAAACGCTTATCCAGTTTTTTGGCTAGCTCCGAACGTGAGAATTCACGACCCGTCAGCAGATCCATCGCGGCAAAGCGGATTTTGGCAGGCGTATTAATCAGGTCTTTTTCTTTCATTACACCAGTATCAGCAAGTTGGAAAACATTTAAATATCTTAGGGCTGCAACAAAAAAAGCGCCACAGGGGCGCTTTTCTTATAGATTATAATTCAATCAGCTGCCTACTCTTCGGCGAGATTGTCGTCAGATGGCGCCGAAGCTCCAGTTTCTGCAACAAGCCCACCTAGTTCTTTGTCACGAATAAAACCTTCAATCTCAGCCGCTATTTTTGGATTTTCGGTCAAGAAAATACCCACATTGGCTTTACCTTGCCCAATCTTATTGCCTTGATAGGCATACCAGGCACCAGACTTATCTATCAGCCCGTGCTTAACACCAAGATCAACCAGCTCACCATTGCGATTAATGCCTTTGCCATAAAGTATCTGAAACTCAGTCTGTTTAAAGGGCGGTGCAACCTTGTTTTTAACCACCTTGACCCGAGTTTCGTTGCCGACAATTTCATCGCCATCTTTTACCGCACCAATACGACGGATATCCAGTCTTACTGATGAGTAGAACTTCAATGCATTACCACCGGTGGTGGTTTCTGGGTTACCAAACATAACGCCAATTTTCATACGAATCTGGTTGATAAAGATCACCAGGCAGTTGGCATTCTTAATATTACCAGTAAGTTTACGCAGCGCCTGAGACATTAAGCGAGCCTGCAGACCAACGTGATGATCGCCCATCTCGCCTTCAATTTCAGCTCTTGGTGTCAGGGCCGCTACCGAGTCAATAACAAGTACATCACAGGCACCGGATCGAACCAGCATGTCGGTGACTTCGAGGGCTTGCTCGCCTGTATCTGGCTGCGAGACTATAAGGTCGTCAACCACAACGCCAAGCTTTTCGGCGTAGACTGGGTCTAGCGCATGCTCAGCATCAATAAAGGCACAGGTGCCGCCGGCTTTTTGCGCTTCGGCAATCACCTGTAAGGTTAAGGTGGTCTTACCCGAAGACTCCGGACCATAGATTTCAACAACACGACCCTTGGGGAGACCACCTATACCCAGCGCGATATCCAAGCCCAATGAACCTGTCGAGATAGCCGGTACTGCCTGACGACCATTTTCGCCCATACGCATAACTGTGCCCTTACCAAACTGACGCTCAATTTGACCCAGTGCTGCCTCTAGTGCTTTCGATTTGTTGGCGTCCATTAATCTATCCTCGATATAAATTTTGTGTTTATGCCTAACTACTGTTTACTTGATCAGTAGCTGTATGGTTGTACAGTATTACATCCAGTAACCATATGCAATAGTTTCTGGAGAGAAATTTTCACCGCCTGTTCTCGAACTGCAGTGCGGTCGCCAGTCAAAATCTGCACCTGGCTACTGATGCCCTGTGGACTCAACCAGGCAAACCACACAGTACCCACTGGCTTATCCTCTGTACCACCCCCGGGTCCAGCAATACCGCTGATCGCTACAGCGTAATCGGCACCAGCTAACTGAGCCGCGCCCTGAACCATGGCTCGGACCACTGCCTCGCTCACCGCACCTTGCTTGCTGAGCACCGTTTCCGGCACATTAAGCCTGTCTCTTATACACATCTGACGCTGCCGACGAGCGATCTAGTGTAG
>OJBN01000081.1_pt1 | contig 22899 bp, 33 predicted proteins | sample 1590441 | NCBI WGS metagenome assembly OJBN01 (sample SAMN05416760, study PRJEB24817) | seawater metagenome | isolation source: Sea water | place: Canada:Atlantic | collected 2013-07 | reverse complement strand
AAGGCGCCGTAGGCGGATGTGGTCAGGGCGGCGATTAACAAACTGCGCAGACTCAAATCCTTAAATTTTGGAGTACGTAAGATGGAGGTAGCGACCAGTCCAAAAATAAGGAAGTGAGCAATCTTGTCCTCTGCAAATTGAAAGCCGAAGTCGGGCGTGGCTAATTGTTGGGAGCTTGAGATTACAAAGATCACGATGGCTAGCAAGACTGGCCAGATGTAAGCACGATTGTTATATGCAGGAGGGTGGGACATTACATGTATTTTCGTAAATTCGAGGTCATCGAGATAAACAGCTTACACAAAATACTCTTTCCAATAGTGTAAAAATAACCTTCTTTATGGAGTCAGATGTCAAAAAATAACCTCCAGCGAAAGGAACGTGCACTGGTGCTCATGTTGATGGGCATGTTGTGTGTTTTGGTGATATTTTTTGGCGGTCTCGTGTTAAAGACGCATCGAGAGTATCAGAACTTCAAAGCACGCGAAAATAGAATCGAGGCGAAGTTCATACAAGCTAGAAAAGAGTTTGCTCAAAAGGAGGCTTACATGACGCGACTGATCGACGATCCAGAGTTTCTCGAGCGCGTTGTCCGTGAGCGCCTTGGCTACGCGCGCCCCGACGAATTATTGTTCCGTTTTTCCGACTAAGCTAGTTTGATTAGTCTTGGGGATTTCGCGAAATTTAACTTCTATTTAATGCAATAGTATGGCTGATTTCATCAGTGATCTTAAGGGCTGCTAAAGGAGCCACTACGCCATTAATTGCGTTGGATTTACTTCTTCTATGTTCCGTGTTTGCATTTTAGCATGGAGTCTTCTATCCACATTTGTGATGTTAAATTCCTCAGATATACTTATCGAGTCCTTTAATCAGGCAGGCCAAGGCCAAGTCTTTCAATTTTTCGATGAGCTGGATGCGGCGACGCAAACGAAGCTCGTCGCTCAAGCAGAGACCATTGATCTCGCCGAAGTTGAAGGATTGGTCGATGAGCACGTTAAAGGCTCGCAGCATCAAACCTTGAATTTGGATGGACTTGAACCCGCCCCCTACGAAGCGCTCGCGGCCAATGGTGGTGACTCTGCTCAATGGAGTGCTGCCAAGGATGCCGGATCAGCTGCCTTGCGGGCTGGTCGTGTGGCAGCCTTTACTGTGGCAGGTGGTCAAGGCACGCGCCTCGGCTATGATGGCCCCAAGGGCACTTACCCTGTGACTCCCGTCACCGGAAAGACACTCTTTCAAGTCTTCGCTGAAAAGATCGCCCGCTCTGGCGAACGTTATGGTGTGACGATCCCATGGTTCATACTGACCAGCGAGATCAACAACGACGCCACAGTGGCTGCATTCGAAGCGGCTGACTTTTTTGGACTTTCGCGCGAATCCGTCCATTTCATCGTGCAAGGTCTTGTCCCTGCCGTCGATTATGAGGGTAAGATTCTCCTTGCTGAGAAAGGTAAAATTGCCATGACGCCCGATGGGCACGGCGGCTCTCTCCGTGCATTAGTACGCAGTGGTGCTGTCGATGCAATGAAAGCTCAAGGGATCGACATCGTTAGCTACTTTCAGGTCGATAACCCGATCGTGCAATGTATCGACCCCGCCTTTATCGGTTTCCACGTGCTCGGTCAGTCAGAGCTTTCTAGTAAAATGGTGCCCAAGGCCTACGCCCTAGAAAAGGTCGGCCACTTTTGCGTACAAAATGGTAGCGCGCTCGTTGTTGAATATAGCGACATGCCTGACGAAATGCAGGAAGAAACTAAAGCATGCGGGGGTATTCGTTTTAACGGTGGCAGTGTCGCAATTCACATCTTCGACCGTGACTTCATCACCCGTGCAGGTGGGTCTGGTCAGGGTTCGAAACTTCCCTTTCACCGTGCTGATAAGAAGATCCCGCACGTCAACGCTACGGGCGAAACGATCCAACCAGACGCACCTAATGGAGTGAAGTTTGAGATGTTTGTTTTCGACGCGTTGCCTCTGGCCAAGAACCCAGTCATCATCGAAGCAGCACGTGCGGATGATTTTAGTCCCGTGAAAAATGCTGAGGGCGTCGATTCACCCCAGAGCTCTAAAGAAGACCAACTGCGAATGTTTGCCCGTTGGCTCAAGGCTGCAGGTGAGGAAATCCAGACAGATGATTCTGGCCTTCCAATGATCAAGTTTGAAATTAGCCCACGCTTTGCTGTTGATGAGGCCGACTTTGTCGCTCAGTGGGTAACACTCGACCCAAAAACCGAAATCAAAGACGGCGCAGTGATCCAATGAAGATTCCTAATAACTTCGCCATCTCCACAAATTCCTTTTTAATTTTTAATTCCTCCCATGAGTCTCATCGAAAAAATTGAATCCGCCGAAGCCGCTGGCTCTCTTCTTGAAAGCACGGTTATTAATCTTAAGAATTGGACGAGTGCCGACTTTCTGCCTAAGTGGGTGGGGGCGAGTATTACCGAACTAATTGAGAAAGAGGAGTGGGAAGAACTTAACGATCGTTTTTATCAGACCATGGCATTTGGAACTGGCGGCATTCGTGGCCGTACTATCGGAAAGGTGACTGCATCTGCTGAAACGGGCACACCTTCAGCGCAAGGCACGCCCGAGCACGCCGCAGTCGGCACCAATGTTCTGAACGACTTTAACCTCATCCGCGCCACTGTCGGCATGTTCCGCTACGTAAAGCAATACCTCGAGGAAAGCGGTCGTCACGACCTACCTCGTTTCGTCATCGCACACGATGTTCGCCACTTTTCGCGCCATTTTTGCGAGTTGGCAGCATCCACTTGGTGTAAGCTTGGAGGTCAAGCGCTCATCTTCGATGGGCCACGCTCTACCCCGCAGCTCAGTTTCGCGGTGCGTCATTATAAAGCGACCTGTGGCGCAGTGATTACCGCAAGCCACAATCCGTCGCATGACAATGGCTTCAAGGCCTACTTTGAAGATGGCGCGCAGGTGGTCTCCCCACACGCCGAAGGTATTGTGAATCTCGTCAACGAAGTGAAGCTCGAAGAGCTCGTACAGTTTCTAGATGTTAATCTCGATCACGTCATCGTTCTTGATTCTAGCGCCGACAAACCCTACCTCGATCTACTTGAAGAGATGGTCGTCGATACCGAGGTCATGCAAAAAGTCGCACCCAAGGTCGTCTTTTCGCCGATCCACGGATGCGGTGCCATCAGTTCCGTTGCTACACTCCGCAAGCTTGGCGTTGAAGTGATTGAAGTGCCCGAGCAAATGGAGCCAGACGGACGTTTTCCGACAGTCAAATCTCCCAATCCGGAAAACGCTGAAGCGCTTGCGATGGCGATCGCCAAGGCCAATGAAACAAATACCGACGTCGTCATCGCGACCGATCCCGATGCTGACCGTATGGGCGTCGCTGTCCGCGACCGCGCTGGCGAAATGGTGCTGCTCACAGGAAACCAGATCGGCACGCTTCTGGCCGAATATCGAATTTCCACGCTAAAAGATGCCGAGATCCTCCCCGAAGATGGCAGTCAAAACGCCGTTTTAATTAAGACTTTCGTTACCAGTCCGATGCAAGAAGCCGTGGCTACTTGGCATGGTCTCAAAACGATCAACACATTAACAGGCTTCAAATGGCTCGGTGAGAAGTTAGCCGGATATGAAGCTGAGATGAAAGCCAAGCTCTTTGAAAAAGAAGGCCTGGCTGTCGATTATGACGCCTGTGATGTCTGGACGAAGGCCGACCTCATGCTCGACTACTCGACCTACTTCGTCTTCGGTGGTGAGGAGAGCTACGGCTACCTCGCGAGTGATAAGCTTCGCGATAAAGACGCTAACGCCGCTGTAGTCATGTTCTGCGAGCTAGCAGCGTATTTGAAAGCACAGGAGATGACTTTTCCCGAGTATCTTGATTCGCTTTATCTTCAGCATGGTTATTACGAAGAAAAGACGATCAACATTTACTTTGAGGGTGCCGCTGGATCGCAGAAGATTAAAAATATTCTTGAATCCTACCGTAGCAACCCGCCCCAAGCCTTCGGCGACGTCACGGTTTCTGGTTTTACCGATTTCGGCAAGGACGAGATTGTTGACGCAGACGGCAAGCGCATCGCACCGCAAGATTTCTATTTCTTAGAACTAAGCAATGGTTACAGTTTCGCAGTCCGCGGTTCGGGGACCGAGCCTAAGATTAAATTCTATGTATTCGGTCGTTCCGACGTGACTGATCCCGAAGAGCTCGCTGAGGTCAAAGTAGCTGCCGGTAAAGTGATGGAAATAACCCTCGCCGCTATCGATGCTGAAGCCCGCCAGCGCGCAGAGGGGTAGAGACCAATTCCCTCATTTCAAGAAAAGGCTACTCGGCAACAGAGAGCCTTTTTCTTAGGTAAAGTGTCTCTTTGTCAGACTTCCGTGTGAGCGATCTCCCTTCTATTTGAGAGTGTTAGTATGGATATTTACTAAAACGCAGAAAAATAATGACTTTTTTTCTAAATCGGGTGTTGACGAAGGAAGAACAACCCGCTTTTTTCCGTCGCTCGCTTCCCAACTGTGGCGATTAACACACATTTTTAACTCCTCTAACGCAGGTCATGGAAACGGAGCCTCTGCTCCACCTGCCAATTAGTATTATGAACGTAGCCCTACTTGGTAAAAAGATAGGAATGACTCAGGTATTTGACGATAGCAATCGTCTAGTGCCTGTTACTGTCATTGAAGCAGGACCCTGCCCGGTCACGCAGATTAAGTCCGTAGAAACAGATGGATATGATGCCGTGCAGATTGGATTCCGTCCACAAAAAGAGCACCGTCTCTCTAAAGCAGCTTTAGGCCATTTTAAAAAGGCTGGCGTTGAAGCAGTGGCTGAACTCCAAGAGTTCCGCACCAATGGTGATGTCGAGCTAAACCTCGGAGACCTGCTCACTGTTGAGAAATTTGAAGCTGGCCAGAAAATCGATGTGATCGGCACCTCTAAAGGCCGCGGCTTCCAAGGTGTTGTTAAACGCTATGGCTTCGCCGGTGGCCCCGCTTCCCACGGTTCGATGTTTCACCGCCGCGGTGGTTCCTACGGCATGTGCCAATGGCCAGGCCACGTCATCAAGGGCAAAAAGATGCCAGGTCACATGGGTGATGTGCGCCGCACCGTCCAGAACCTCGAAGTCGTTAAAGTCATCGCTGAGAAGAATCTGATTCTTGTAAAGGGAAGCATCCCTGGCTCACGTGGCTCCCTCGTCACCGTCCGCACTGCGGTTAAAACCAAGAGAGCCCAAGCATAAGCTGAGCGACCAAGGATATTCCTGACAAAAAGGACACACTACAATGAAACTTAAAGTTTATACAGCCGACGGATCCACAAGCTCTGAGAAAGAGTTTGCGCTACCCGTATTCGAGGGTGACAAGGGCGTTGCAGCGCTTCGCCAAGTCGTACTCGCGCATCAAGCTAACGCCCGTCAAGGAAATGCTTCTACCAAGACCCGCGCTGAAGTCGCAGGTTCTGGTAAAAAGCTCTTCCGCCAAAAAGGTAGTGGCACAGCCCGTCAAGGTTCACGCCGCGTGCCTCACCAACGTCATGGCGGTATCGCTCACGGACCTAAGCCCCGCGACTTTTCTCAGAAGATCAATCGCAAGATGAAGGATCTCGCATTCAGCCGCGCACTTTTTGAGCGCGCAACTGAAGGCGGCCTCTCTGTGATCGAAGCTCTCGAAGTCAAGGAAGCGAAGACCCAGCTCTTCAATCAAGTGCTCACCGCAGTCTTACCGACTCGAGGAAAGGTCTTGATCGTAGACGATCAATTTCAAAACAACGCCGCTCTGGCCGCCCGCAATATCGAGGGGGTTTCCCTCTCTGAAGCAGGTAACCTCAGTACTCTCGATGTCGTGCGCTACCGCCAGATTATCGTCAGCGCTAAGGGCATCGAAACTATCATCGCACGCGCCAACGGTGCGGCTGCTTAAACTGGAAATCAGCTATGATTCTTGCCGATAAAATTCTCCTCGAATACCGAGTCACTGAAAAAGCAGCTAATCTGTCTGCGCATTTCAATCAATACACTTTTGAGGTCGCTCCGACTGCAAACCGCATCGAAGTCGCTCGAGCTGTAGCGAAGACTTTCAATGTAGAGGTGACGAACGTAAACATTCTTAACAAAAAGCCAAAAGTGAAGACTGATCGCTCTCGTCGCGGTAAAGCCGGCACTGCTGGCGGCCACAAAAAGGCTATCGTAACGCTCAAAGAGGGCGATGCGATCGAACTCGTCTAAGCACGAAGGAACCACAATACCATGCCACTCGTAGATTCCAGACCTTTGACTCCCGGCCAACGTTTCCTAACACGAAACAAGCAGGACGTCTCCAAGAAAAAGCCAGAACGCCGTCTCGTCACACGCATACACGATAAGCAGGGCCGTAATTGCTACGGTCGCATCACTTCTCGTCGTCGCGGTGGAGGCCACAAGCGCATCTATCGTATCATCGACTTCCGTCGTGAAAAACTCGACATTCCTGCCAAGGTTCAAGCTATCGAGTATGACCCGAATCGTTCGGCTAATCTCGCTCTCCTCGCCTACGCTGATGGTGAAAAGCGCTACATCCTCGCTCCTCGCGGAATCGTAGCTGGCGACACGCTTCTCAGCACCAATGAGCGCGTCGAGTTCAATCCTGGCTATTGCCTTCCGCTCGCGATCATACCGCCGGCCACTAAGGTCCATGCCATCGAGCTCCACCCCGGTCGTGGCGCACAAATCGCTCGCTCAGCGGGTCAATCCGCTCAACTAGTTTCTGTCGATGGCGAACGTGCCACCGTCAAAATGCCTTCCGGTGAAATCCGCTTTCTCAACTCTCGTTGCCGCGCAACGATCGGTGAAGTTGGTAACATCGAGCACCATAACCAGAGCCTTGGTAAGGCAGGCCGCAACCGTTGGCTCGGTCGTCGTCCTCGCGTTCGTGGTGTTGCTATGAATCCTGTCGATCACCCAATGGGTGGTGGTGAAGGCCGCACCTCAGGTGGTGGTCACCCACAATCGCCTTGGGGTCAACTTTCGAAGGGCTTCCCAACTCGTAAGAAGTCCAATCCGACCAATTCACAGATTGTTGTCCGTCGTAACGGCCGCCAATTAAAGAAACGCTAAACCGATCTAACCAGCTATGTCTCGCTCCGTAAAAAAAGGTTTCTTTGTCGATCCTCACCTTTCTAAAAAGGTAGTCATCGCACAGGCCAACAACGACCGCAAGCCGATCCAAACATGGTCGCGCCGCTCAACTATCACTCCTGACTTCGTCGGCCTCAACTTCAATGTGCACAACGGTCGTAGCTTTCTGCCTGTCTATGTGACCGAGAACATGGTTGGCCACAAACTTGGCGAGTTCTCTCCGACACGCACCTTCAAGGGGCACCCAACTGGTAAATAATCCTCACTCACTTTACTCACACACCGGCCATGCAACTCATACACAGATCACTCTACCTCGCTGCACTGCTCCTCTTTGGAGCAATGTTCGCCGGCAGTGCTGTGCAAGGAGAAGTGCCCGCTTTCGTCAAAGAGTCACTTTACAGCCCGAACGCCGCAACTGTGGCTGAGGTTGCACCCACGCTTGCTGCCGATGTCGTTATTCTCGATGGCGGTCTTGAGCAAGGGATTCGCCTAGGGATGGTTTGCCGCGTCACACGTGGTTTACAATCTGTCGGCGAGCTTATCATCATAGAATCTCGTAGCGATCAATCCGCAGGACTCATCCTCGAATTGGTCAAAGACTCTACAATCCAAGCGGGCGACATTGCCCGAATCAAAACAATTCAAAACAGCTGAATCTCATGCAGGTCCAAGCCTATACCAAATACGCCCGTATGTCGCCCCGGAAGGTCCGCGAGATCACTCAAGCCATCCAAGGTCGCAACGCCGCCGAAGCGGTTGAAGTGCTTCGCTTCATTCCGCGCAAATCGGCACGTCTCGTAAGCAAGACTCTCCAGTCAGCGATCGCGAACGCGGAAAACAATAACAATCTCTCATCGGATGCCCTCAAAGTTGAGTCTGCCACCGTCGAGCAAGGCCCTACGTTCAAACGTTTCCGCCCCGCCGCTCGTGGTTCTGCTCATCCTTACAAGAAGGCCACTAGTCACATCCGTATCATCCTTTCCGACGAGGCCTAATTCCTCAGAGCGACTCTAACGACACCTACCAAATTATGGGACAGAAAGTACATCCAACCGGCTTCCGCCTTGCAGTCACCCGCGACTGGGATTCTCGCTGGTATGCGAACAAGGATAAATTTCCTGAGTATATCAAGGAAGACCACACGATTCGCACCTTCCTCACTGAAAAGCTGCGTTACGCATCTGTGCCACGCATCTTCATTGAGCGTGCTTCCGGCCGTATCCGCGTCAAGATCTTCACTGCACGCCCTGGTGTGGTTATCGGGCGCAAGGGAGCAGAGCTTGATAAGATCAAGGCTACTCTCAATAAGAAGGTCGGCAAAGAAATCATGCTAGACATCCAAGAGGTGAAGCGCCCCGATCTATCTGCGCAACTCGTCGCTGAAAATGTAGCTCTTCAACTTGAGCGCCGAATTGCATTTCGCCGCGCCATGAAGCGCGCTGTTCAAACCACGATGGCCATGGGTGCCGACGGTATTCGCATACAATGTGGCGGTCGTCTCGGTGGTGCAGATATTGCCCGCAGTGAGAAGCAGCGTCAAGGCCGTGTGCCTCTCCAAACACTACGCGCAAATATCAACTACGGTTTCTCTGAAGCGAGCACCGTGTATGGTATTATCGGCGTAAAGTGCTGGATCTGCCTTCCTGACAACGAGGAAGCTTAAGCTAATTCTCGCCCATCCGAAACGAATTTTTATTTCTTTAACATTTAATCAGAGCGAACCATGGCACTTCTTCCATCACGCACCAAATACCGCAAGGTTCACAAGGGTCGTATCTACGGCACTGCACAAACTTGTAACAAACTCGCTTTCGGCGAATTTGGCATCCAATCCCTTACGCGCGGTCGCATGACCTCGCAACAAATCGAAGCCGCTCGTGTTGCGATGACACGTAGCCTCAAGCGTAAAGGTAAGGTATGGATCCGCGTCTTCCCTCACAAGCCTGTGACCAAGAAACCTGCGGAAACACGCATGGGTAAAGGTAAAGGTTCTGTTGAATACTGGTGTGCTGTAATCAAACCCGGCACTATGCTCTTCGAAGTTGCTGGTTGCTCTGCCACCGCCGCTCGTGAAGCCCTCCGCCTTGCGGATACAAAGCTCCCTTTTCACTGCCGTTTCGTCTCTCGCGACGAAGCATAACACTTTTAGAGATAGGAAACTATAACTATGAACACTAAAGAAATCCGCGAAATGTCCGAAGCCGAAATCGAAAAGTCGCTACGCGATACACGTGAGTCTCGCCTCCAACTCCGCATGCGCAAGCAGACGGGACAAGTTGAGCACCCACACGAATTTAAAGATATGAGCCGTCAAATCGCTCGCCTCGAAACTATTCTCAAAGAAAAGAAGTTGGCTACAGCCAACACTTAAACTTTTAGCCGCACACGCCCACTATGGAAGCCACAGCCACACGCAACTCTCGTAAAGTCCTCATCGGAATCGTATCAAGCCGTTCCGGTGATAAGACTATCAAGGTCACTTACTCTTACAAAGTCCCGCACCCTCTTTATAAGAAGGAAATTAAGCGTAAGACTGTTGTGCACGCACACGACGAGAAGAACGAGTGTGGCCTTGGAGACAAAGTTGAAATTATGGAAACACGCCCGCTCAGTAAGTTAAAGCGCTGGCGCGTAACCAAGGTTCTCGAAGTCGCTCCTAAGCTGGGCGAAGAGTAGGGCACCTCCTCACCAATTTATAAATCCTAATAAGGAGATTTAGCTATGATTCAGATGAACAGCCGCGTATTTATCGCGGATAACACCGGCGCCAAATCCGCCGAGATGATCCGCCGCCTTGGCCAAAACAAGGACACTGCCGACGTGGGCGATGTTGTTGTTTGCGCTGTCAAGGAAGCGTCCACCGATTCTTCTGTCAAGAAGGGCGAAGTCGTTCGTGCCGTAGTCGTTCGCACCAAGGCTCCGATCCGTCGCGGTGATGGCAGCTATTTACGTTTTGACAACAACGCCGTTGTTATTCTCACCGCCGATGGTAACCCCAAAGGTACGCGTATCTTCGGCCCGGTAGCTCGCGAGCTCCGCGCTAAGTATATGAAAATCATTTCCCTAGCTCCCGAGGTTCTCTAATCATGGCACAAGCAATCAAACGCGAACAAGAAGTTGTCGTTATCTCCGGCGCTCACAAAGGCAAGCGCGGCAAGGTACTTTCCGTTCAAGCTGGAGAGCGTATCATCGTCGAAGGCGTCAACCTAATCACTAAATTTGAGCGTAAGACTCAGGAAAACCCAGAGGGAGGTTCCGTGGAGCGTGAAGCTTCCATCCATTACTCTAATGTAATGAGCGCCGAGAAATACGACGCGAAAAAGAAATAAGGTACTTGCCAGTGAGCATTTAGACCTCACTTTCACGCCCCTTTTCAAAACATCATCCACCACTCACAAGCCGGGTTAGAAATCCGCCTTACTTATAAGATGTCACAGTCACTATTACAAAAACATTACGACGAGAAGGTCGTGCCCGCACTTATGGAAAAGTTCGGATACAAGAACCCTCACCAAGTACCCGCGGTCAAGAAGATCGTGCTCAACTCTGGATTCTCAGCGACTGCTGATAAGAACCACGTGCAATACGTGAACGATGAGATCGCTAAGATCTCTGGTCAGCGGCCTGTTACGACCATAGCTAAGCTTTCAATTTCGAATTTCAAACTTCGCGAAGGTCAGCCCATCGGATGCAAGGTCACACTACGTGGTGTAGCGATGTATAATTTCCTTATGCGATTGATTAACATTTCACTGCCTTGTATTCGTGATTTTCGTGGGGTGCCTACACGGCTCGATGGACAAGGCAATTACACGCTAGGTCTAAATGATCACACGATTTTCCCCGAAGTTTCTGCCGAAGGCACTAATGAAACAATCGGTATGGACGTCTGCATCAATACCAGCGCTCTGTCCGATGACGAAGGACGCGAGCTCCTTAAGCTCTTCGGTATGCCTTTCCGCAAGACTAGCGCCGAAGTCGCCGAAGCTGAAGCCGCCGTTTCAGAGGCTTCTGCTTAATCTTTTAAAGAATATTGACCCATGGCTAAAAAATCAGCAATCCAACGCAACTTAAAGCGCGAACGCATGATCGCAAAATACGCACCAAAGCGTAAAGAGCTCAAAGCGATCCTTGCTAATCCAGAAACTCCTGATGAGGAGTTCTACAAGGCGCAAGCCAAGTTGACTAAGCTGCCTAAGAACAGCTCTCCGATACGAGCTCGTAATCGTTGCTCCGTTACCGGTCGTCCCCGTGCGTTCATTCGCAAATTCGGCCTTTCTCGAATCACGTTTCGCGAACTTGCCACCCAAGGTAAGATTCCAGGCGTTACTAAATCCTCTTGGTAAGCTGGTAACATTGCCCGCTTAACCACATTAACATTGAAAACCCACTAGTAAAATACTATGGCAGTTCACGACACAATCGGCGATTTCCTCACCACAATCCGCAATGCCAGTTTGGCGCACAAAGATACCTGCACAACGCAGCATTCTAAAATGCGTTCTGCCATTGCTGCGATTCTTAAGAGTGAGGGTTACATTAAAGACTTTAGCGAAGGTCAAAACGAGAAGGGCTTCAAGACGCTCACGCTCACTTTGAAATTTGCAGGTAAAACTCCGGCTATTACCGGTATCCAGCGTCATAGCACTCCTGGACGTCGTCTCTATTACGGTAGCAAAGAAATCCCACGCGTCCTCGAAGGCCTTGGTGTTGCTATTCTCACTACCTCTAAAGGCGTAGTGCGTGCTCGCGATGCCCGTGAACAAGGCGTAGGCGGCGAGCTCGTCTGCAAAGTTTGGTAATTGAAAGGCAATATAAGATGAGCAGAATTGGTAAACTTCCTATCCCCGTCCTTGATAAGGCAAACGTCGTAGTAGATGGTCAGACCGTCCGCGTAGACGGCCCCAAGGGTCAACTAGAAAAAACTTTCGACGGTTCGATCAACATCGAGCTCGCTGATGGCGAAATTCGTGTAACGCCTGCGGACAGTAGTCGTCACTCCCGCGCTATGTTCGGCACCGCTCGTTCAATCATCAATAATATGGTGATCGGCGTCGTCGATGGTTACGAAAAGAAACTTGAGATCAAAGGTGTTGGTTTTCGTGCAGTGCTTGAGGGCGACTTGCTCGACCTTGCACTTGGCTACTCGCACCCAATCAAGGTGAAAATTCCGCAAGGGATCACAGTTAAAGTAGATCAGAATACTAAAATTTCCGTCTCTGGTGCTGACAAGCACATGGTGGGTGAAATCACTGCGACGATCTATTCCTACTTCCCAGCCGAGCCTTACAAGGGCAAAGGTGTCCACATCGTTGGTCAATACGTCCGCCGTAAGGAGGGTAAGAAGTCCGCTTAATTTCCAGTCGAGTCACAGATATGAAACTCCAGAAGAAAAACTCTCTCGCGCAGAAGCGCCGTTACCGCATTCGCAAGAAGGTCAAAGGCACTGCAGAGCGCCCACGGCTCGCTGTACATTTCTCCAATAAGCACATCTATGCGCAGTGCATCGACGACGTCGCAGGTCACACCGTGGCTTATGCCTCCTCGGTGGGCGGCAAAGATGCCGATGTAAAGGCAAACAACGACGGTGCACTCGCACTCGGCAATGTTATCGCTGAAAAAGCTAAGGCAGCTGGTGTCGAATCTGTTGTTTTTGACCGCTCTGGTCGCCGCTACCACGGTTGCGTTAAAACATTCGCTGAAGCAGCTCGCAAAGGCGGCTTACAATTTTAAGGAACTCCTATATGAGCAGACAAAACAGATCATTTTCCCAGAAAGACGAGCCGGAAGAAACTCCAGAATACGTCGAGAAGGTTGTTCACATCAACCGTTGTGCAAAAGTTGTAAAGGGCGGTCGCCGTTTCAGCTTCTCAGCACTCGTCGTAGTCGGTAATCAAAAAGGCGAAGTCGGAGTCGGCTACGGTAAGGCGAAGGAAGTTCCTGAGTGCATCCGTAAAGGCACCGAGCAAGCCAAGAAGAATCTTGTTAAGATTAATCTTCGTAACGACACGATTCCTCACCATGTTCTCGGCGAAGCTGATGGCGGTAAAGTTCTGCTGCGTCCTGCGTCGGACGGAACGGGTGTCATCGCTGGTGGCGGTTGCCGTGCAGTGCTCGAATCTGTTGGCGTTAAAAACATTCTTTCCAAATCCCTCGGTTCAAACAATCACCTAGCTATGGTGAATGCGACGATGGCTGCGCTGCTTCAGTTGCGTTCACACGAGGAAATTCAAAATATCCGTTTCGGTGAAGCCGCGGCGGAAGTCTAAAGATCTAAACTCATGAATCTCGAAAATATTCCAACTATCAAAGGTGCCACACACCCCACCAAACGTCTCGGACGAGGTGAAGGTAGCGGTCATGGTAAGACATCTGGTAAGGGTCACAAGGGCCAAAAGGCTCGCTCTGGTGGGGGTATCCGCATCGGTTTCGAAGGCGGTCAAATGCCTCTCTACCGTAAACTCCCACGGCGTGGTTTCAATAACAAGAACTTTAAAGTCTCTTACCAACTGGTCAACGTCGGACAGCTCGAAAAGCTCGAGGGTGATACAGTGGATCGCGAGTCTCTGATCGCCGCAGGCCTCGTCCGCGACAACGATCAAGGCGTCAAGCTCCTCGGTGACGGGGAGCTCTCTAAAGCCTACACAGTCAAGGTCTGCAAAGTTTCCGTATCTGCCAAGAGTAAGATCGAGGCTGCAGGCGGTAAGATTGAAGAAGCTGCGACAGAGGAGAAAGAGGAAGCGTAAATTCGACTTTCCTTTAGGATTCGCACTAGGACACGCCACAGATGCTTTCTGCTTTTACAAATTCGCTGAAGATTCCTGAACTTCGCCAGAAGATTTTCTTCACGCTGGCGCTGTTGTTTATCGCGCGTGTCGGTGCCAACATTCCACTTCCGGGTATGAATGTGGGTCCGATTCAAGACTTCTTCGCGGACCAAGCAAATGCAGGCGGCGGTCTCGTCGGCATGTTCAATATGTTCACTGGAGGAGCCTTGCTCAACGGTGCGGTCTTCGCCTTGGGCATCATGCCTTATATCAGCGCGTCGATTATCATGCAGCTAGTCGGTGCTGTTTTCCCTGTCATCGCCCGTCTTCAGCAAGAAGGTGATGTCGGACGTCAAAAGATTAATCAATACACTCGCTACCTGACACTCGTGATTTGTGTCGTCCAAGGTTTACTTCTCCTCATAGCGCTTTCGACCAATCCTGCCAGTTTGATTGGCCAAGGCTTTAATCCTGCGGAATACGGTAACGTAGTTATTGCCTCCCAGGTTCCTTTCCTAATTACAGGGACGATTTTCCTTACTTGTGGCACCATGATTATGGTTTGGCTCGGCGAGCAAATCACGCAGAAGGGAATAGGTAACGGTATTTCGCTACTGATCACTGTGAGTATCATTTCAGGCCTTCCTGGCGCAGTATCGGCGGCCTATCAAATGTTCGTCGCTCCTGTAGGTTCCGAAGGCACTTCGCTCGGCGTCCCTGAAGGTGTGCTCATGCTGGCTCTACTTTTTACTGTGACTGCTGCGCTTGTAGCGATCACTCAAGCCCAGCGTAAGATCCCTGTCCAGTATGCTAAACGTGTCGTTGGCCGTAAGGTTTACGGTGGCCAAAGCTCTTTCCTTCCGCTCAAGGTGAATTACGCAGGTGTCATGCCCGTCATCTTCGGTAGCGCAATTCTTATGTTCCCCGCGCAGATCCTTACTTACCTCGGCAGTGCCACAGGTATGCGTTTCTTCAACGACTTCGCAGATTCGATCGGCCAAGGGCAACTCACTTACTATATCATCTTCGGCCTTCTCATATTGGTATTTTCCTACTTCTGGGTCTCTATGATGTTCAAGCCGGTACAAATTGCTGACGATTTGAAGAAGAATGGTGGTTACATCCCAGGTGTCCGCCCAGGAGAGCCTACAGCGAAATTCCTTGATCACATCATGACGCGCCTCACGCTCTTTGGCGCTATTTCCCTTACAGTTATTGCAGTTTTCCCTGACTTTTTGCTCTTTACATACAACGTGCCTTTCAGCGTAGCCATCTTCTTCGGTGGCACCGGCATGTTGATCACTGTAGGTGTGCTTCTTGACACCATGCGTCAAATTGAAACTTACCTTTTGCAGCGTCATTATGATGGCTTCCTCAAGAAGGGTAAGATCCGTGGCCGCTCCGCTGCCCGTAACAAGCAACTCGTCGACACCGCCGGTCTCCAAAACTTTTGGACTGCTTGGCGCCCGCTTCTTTTTATAGGTATCGCGCTCTTCGTTTTGGGAATCATCTCTTGGTTCCTAAATCCAGCCTAAGCCCGCGACCAAAGCGACCACGGCTATTCCCCGAAAGTGCAATGGTCTAATTGCCTCTTCGTTTCTAATTTTTTTGTTCTTTGATCCATCCGCTCAGTCAGTAATCCGATGAAATACATTCGCTCAGACGAAGAAATTCAATCGATCCGCGAAGCCTGCCAAATTGCCGCGACCGTTCTTAAACGTCTCGTCGACACGGTAGAAGAGGGGATAACCACTTACGATCTCGATCAGCTTGGCCGCAAGGCCATCGAAGAGCTCGGAGCCGAAAGCGCCTGTCACAATTACCGTAACGGTGACCACGTCTTCCCTGCTTACACCTGCCTCTCCGTGAATGAAGAAATTGTTCACGGAATCGGGACTATGCGGCGCACGATCCTAGCTGGAGATGTTGTTTCGATTGATGTTGTCGTGCGCCACCGAGGATTTATCGGTGATAATGCCCGCACTGTTCTCATCGAACCAACTGTTGAAGAAAACGCAGCTTTGATCGACGCTACCCGCGAATCGCTCAACTATGCAATTAGTTTTGCTAGAGCCGGTAACCGAGTTGGCGACATTTCTAACGCTGTTGAACGCTTCATCAAACGCCACAACTACGGAATCGTTCGCGAATTCGTTGGGCACGGCGTCGGTAAGACGATGCATGAGCTACCACAAATCCCTAATTTCGGACGTCGTGGGAGCGGTTCACTCCTTAAGCCAGGGATGTGCCTCGCCATTGAGCCCATGATTAACCTCGGCAGCGGTAAAATTGACATGCTTGAGGACGGCTGGACTGCCGTTACCCGAGACCGTAAGCCCTCCGCCCACTTTGAGCATACCGTCCTCGTTACCAACGGGGAGCCAGAAATCTTAACAATTCCGCAGAATTAACTTTTCAAACCAACTTAAATCACTATTTTCCACCATTTTCCCGTATTCTAGCGGGTTACCAACCTTTAAAATATCATGCCACGTATCCTTGGAGTCGATATCCCCGCAAACAAGAAGCTAGTTTACTCGCTTCGTTATATCTATGGCATTGGCCCAACTCGCGCCGCTGCAATCGTCGCCGAGTCTGGTTTCGATGCAGACCGCCGTGCCGGTGACCTCAGCGAAGAAGAGGTTAACAAGCTAGCGTCCATCGTGGGCGACAAGCAATACGTGGTCGAAGGTGATCTTCGCCGTGAGCGCACTGCTAATCTCAAGCGCCTGTCTGCTATCCGCAGTGTTCGCGGTATGCGCCACATGCGTGGTCTCCCAGTTCGTGGGCAACGCACTAAAACAAATGCTCGCACACGTAAGGGTGCTGTCAAGCCAGTCCGCCGATAACTCGGCCACCTACATTTATTAACAAGAATTTCCTATGAGCGAAGAAGAAAACACATCCGTCGAAGAAGAAAAAGTAGTGCCTACGGCTTCTGTTGAAGAGGCTGCTGAGCCCGAAAAAAAGAAGGAAGTCACAGCAGAAGATCTTCTGAAGAGCGATTTGGACGGCGTTAAAATCCGTCGCGCCAAAGGTAGTAAGAACATTACTTCTGGTATCGTTAACGTGCTCGCCACTTTTAATAACACCAAAGTCACTTTCTGTGATGCACGTGGTAACGTCATTTCTTGGTCAAGTGCTGGTAAGTGCAACTTCCGTGGTTCCCGTAAGTCTACTGCCTACGCTGCACAGGTCGTCACGCAAGACGCCGGTCGTGTTGCTATGTCACACGGAATGAAGGAAGTCGTCGTCAAGCTGAACGGGCCAGGTATGGGTCGTGATTCTGCTGTCCGCGCACTCCAATCTTTAGGCATGATCGTAACCGAAATCGTGGATGTGACTCCGGTCCCTCACAATGGTTGCCGCGCGCCGAAACGTCGTCGTGTCTAATCTGACTCTGCCAGATAGACACATAAAAATTAGTTAGCAGATAATTAGAAAATAACACCATGGCCCGTTACACAGGACCCACAACACGTATCAACCGCCGCTTCGGTCAGGCAATCTTTGCCCCGACTAAAGCTTTTGAGCGCAAGCCGCACCCTCCCGGTCAGCACGGCCCTCGCCTGCGTCGTAAGTACAGCGACTATGCCGTCGGCCTGAATGAAAAGCAAAAGCTTCGTTTCATGTATGGCATGACAGAGAAGCAGTTCCGCCTCACTTTCGAAAAAGCTAAAGCGACTCGTGGCGTGACTGGTGAAATTTTCCTCAAGATGCTAGAATGCCGTCTCGATAGCGTAATCTATCGCCTCGGTTTCGCTAAGTCTCGCGCTGCCGCTCGCCAATTTGTTGGACACGGTCATATCGCAGTCAATGGCATCAAGACAGACATCGCTAGCTTTATGGTCAAGGAAGGCCAAGAGATTGAAGTGCGTGAGCGCACTTCCTCTCGTCAGCTTGCGACCCGTTGCATGGAAGAGAGCCAAGCACGCACCGTGCCTGAGTGGCTCACACTCAATGCCGACGCCCTTAAAGCCACCGTCAATCGCCTTCCCTCTTCTGAAGAAACCGAAGAGTCGATTAACGTTCAATTGATCGTTGAATTCTACAGCCGCTAGTCCGGCTCGGATCTTCGTTTCATCGCAATTCACTGTAACCAGCTAGAGAAAAGTCCATTATGCCAAAGCGCTTAGGAAAATTTGAACTCCCCAATCGTCTGTCCAAAGTCGAAGACACCGCGACAGATACATTCGCCACATTTACAGCCGAGCCGTTTGAGAGCGGATACGGCCATACAATAGGTAACTCCCTTCGCCGCGTGCTTCTTAGCTCGATCGAAGGTGCTTCTATCACCTCGATTAAGATCGAGGGCGTGCAGCATGAGTTCCAAAGTATCGACGGTGTGGTCGAAGATGTCACCGATATCGTACTCAACCTTAAAAAGGTGCTCCTCGTTTCTGAATCTCGTGAATCTGCTACACTGCTCATCGATGTAAATCGTGACGGTAAGGTAACTGCAAAAGATATCCAAGAGGATGCCAACTTCAAGATCATCAACCCAAAGCAAATCATTTGCACACTTGATAAGCCGCAGCGTTTCCTCGCTGAGCTCGAAGTCAAAGTAGGCCGTGGTTATTGCACTGGTGAAAAGAATAAGCAAGACGAGCAGCCTATCGGTGTGATCCCAATTGACTCGCTTTTCAGCCCGGTTCGCCTCGTTAAGTATTCAGTTGAGAACACTCGTGTTGGTCAATCAATGGACTACGATAAGTTGATCCTTGAAGTGACTACAGACGGACGTATCACCCCTGACGACGCTCTTAAGCAAAGCTCTGCGATCCTCAAGCACCATCTCGAAGTATTCGAAGAAGTCTCTCAAGACGACATCGAGTTCGAGAGCGAGAGTAAGGAGATCAGCGAAGAGCAGAATCGCCTTCGCAAGTTGCTCAACATGAGTGTGAACGAGATCGAACTTTCAGTCCGTGCCGCTAACTGCCTGAACAATGCTAACATTACAACAGTTGGTGAGCTCGCTATGAAGTCCGAACAAGAGATGCTCAAGTATCGCAACTTCGGTAAAAAGTCGCTCAACGAAATTAAGGACAAGCTCGAGCAACTCGGTCTTTCCCTTGGTATGAAGATCGACGAACGCCTCCTCGAAAAGGGTAGCGAACTTTAATCGCTCACTTTCCGCACCCCATTCAGCACTAAGAAATTTAGACAATGCGTCACAACAAAAGAAAACATAAACTCGGCGTTTCCGGTCCTCACCGTGCTGCAATGATGGGCAATCTGATGACTGCCCTCATTACGCACGGTCGCATCGAAACGACCATTTCCAAGACACGCGCGCTCCGCCCTGTTATTGAGAAAATCATAACACTCGCTAAGAAGGCAGAAAAAGCCAACGACGCTGCGCGCAAGCTACATTATCGTCGTCTCGCGATCGCTCGTGTTCGTGATAAGAAGGCAGTTGCTAAGCTTTTTGATGAACGTGTTTCAGAGTTTACCGATCGTAGCGGCGGTTATACACGCATCTACAAGCTTGGCCAACGTATCGGTGATGCAGCAGAAATGGCGATCATTGAGTTCGTCGATGGCAATGATGAAGGTTACAGCAAGAAGCCTAAGAAGAAAGCCGTCAAAAAGAAGGCTCCCAAAATTGACGAGGAGGAAACAGTAACTAAGGAGCCTACCGAAGAATCCGTAGCAACTGATGTCGAATCTACTGAATCTCCAGAAGAAGTGCCCGTCAAGAAAGCCGCCAAAAAAGCCGCTAAAAAGGCAGTTAAGAAGCCCGCTAAAAAAGCCGCTAAAAAAGCCGCCAAAAAGGCAGACAGTGGCGAATAGAGAGACGTTTAAGCACTTAAGATTTTCACCAAAAAGCCCGTCCTCCATAGAGGTCGGGCTTTTTTAAAAGTCGCGCCCGCAGTGTGGCGTGCTATCTTGAGCCTATGCAGAAATGTTTAAAGAAGCACGCCTTCATACTTTGGCTTTTATTTGCCGTAGTGATTGCGATACTTTTTCCTACTGCAGGAGCTAAGGGTGGACTTTTTCACTCCGAGTTAACGACTCAGATCGGGGTCTGGGTGATTTTCTTTTTTCAAGGTCTGTCACTGCCCACTAGAGAATTAAAAATTGGGTACAAACCCAAACGCTTGCACGTATTTGTCCTAAGTTGGAACTATGTCCTGTTTCCAGCGCTCATGGTGCTTTTGCTCTTACCACTAAGATTCGTTTTGCTTCCTGAGCTGAGATTAGGTTTCTGTTTTCTCGCGATTCTTCCAACGACGATTTCTTCGGCCGTAGTTTTTACAACAATATCAGGTGGTGAGACCTCAAACGCGATTTTTGCGACCATTTTTTCAAATCTGCTTTCGATTCTGTTAGTGCCAACTGTTGCCTTAGCTTATCTGTCAGTGGGGACGGAATCGATTGTGCCGCTTGCGCCTCTATTTACAAAATTGTTGATACTGCTTGCACTGCCACTTATCGCGGGACAAGTGATTCGAAAGTTTTTGGCTGATAGGTCGGTATTGGTTTCGAAACGCATAAAACCTTTAGGCAATTGGATTATTATATTTATTGTTCATTGTGCCTTTGCGCAGAGTATGAGTTCGGGCTTTTTCGGTCAATTGAGCGCTACTTCGATCCTTACGGTTATGTCTAGCACGGTGGTCGTTTTACTAGTAGTGAGTCGCCTTGTTTGGTGGAGCTCGGCACTTATCAAGCCGACTAGAGAGCAGAGAATTACGGCATTTTTCTGTGCGAGCCAAAAATCACTTGCGACAGGCTTACCGCTAATTACATCAATCATGGTTGCAGCACCTTGGCTCGTCGATGGTGCTGCTGTACTAATTCCTTTGCTCTGCTATCACCCCGCACAGTTGGTCTTGGCTGGTTTTATTTCTGACAAGTGGGCTCAACAAAAAAATACAGAATGAGCCGCCAGTATAAACATTGATCGCATCGAGACTAAAAGCAAAAGTCTGGCATGCGTATTCTGATAACGGAAAGGCCTAGCGTGCGGCACAATTTATGAGGAAGTTTTTGACGAGAGGTTATCAGAGATTTTTTGCGATTTGCAAATTAGCCAACACAGGCCACAGTCATTCACAAATCTCCTATAATTTATTATAAGCTTCTTCTATGCACGCTACGATTACGCCCGCGACCGCTGATTTTATTCATCGTTTGCCCAAGACCGAAACTCACTTGCACATCGAAGGCGCGCTGCCCTACGAACTCTTACAGAAGCTTGACCCCGAGAAGTTCAGTCAGCAACAAGAGTGCTGGTCAAAAGACTTCAAGTGGAAGTGCTTCGAAGATTTCGAGGCCCACCTAATCGATCATGCCGTGCAATGGTTTACTAAGCCGGAGCGCTACTACGAGGCCGCGCAAGTCATCTTTGCGGGGCATCTCGAGCAGAACATTCGTTACGTTGAGACCTCATTTCACGCAGGAATGATCGAATTTTTAGGTATCCCGGGACGAGAGATTCTTAGTGCCATTCGTTCCGCTGCTCCCGAAGGTCTTGAGGTAAGAGTCTTTATGGGTATGGCGCGTAACTGCTATAACGAAGTCCTCCAGCCCGTCCTCGACGAGTGCGTTACCTGGGATGGTCTGGCGGGGATCGACTTGCATGGTGTCGAATACCTACCTCTTGAGGATTGGACACCCAAGTTGTGGGATAAAGCCCGCGCCCATGGACTCGAAACCAAAGCTCACGCTGGTGAGTTCGATGGTGCGAACAACGTGCGCGAAGCCATTGAAGTCCTCGGTACTAAACGCATCCAGCACGGTATCCGCGCGATGGAGGACGATGCCGTTATCGATCTTGCCATTGAGGCTGATGCTACTTTTGACGTTTGCCCGATTAGTAACGTGAAACTAGATGTCATTGATAGCTTGGAAGATCATCCAATTCGAAAACTCTTCGACCGAGGACTCCGCTGTACACTCAGTACGGACGATCCTTTTTCTTTTGGTAATACCGTCGAGGACGAATACGCCGCTCTCAGCGCAGGGCTTAATTTCACCAATGAAGAACTTAAACAGATTGCTAAAAACGGCTTCGAGGTCGCGCTCGTGGACGAGGCGACACGCGCCAAGTGGACTGCGGCAGTGGATGCTGTTTAGCCTAAGTTAATACCTCTGAAGCTTGGCATCCCCTTCATATACACTTACCTAGCTGTGGCAAGTCCGGCTGTGATGCGATGTGATGCTGACTATATTTTTGGTTGCCAGCCGTAGATGGATGGATGCATTATTTGGAGATAAGTTACCCCTTCAAAGCAAACCAGACCTTACTATTTATCGGTGACTCGATCACAGATTGTGGGCGCGGGTACCCAGTGGGGCAGCGGCGCTTGAGTAGTTTGGGTGAGGGCTATGTAAGTTTTGTTGATAGTATCTTGGGCGCAGTGATACCAGAGACTCCCATAAGTGTCTTGAATGTAGGAATCAGAGGGAATCGCGTGACCGACCTCGCAGCACGCTGGCAAAGTGACGTGCTCGATCTCGAGCCTAACTGGCTCTCGGTTATGGTTGGTATCAACGATGTCTGGCGGCAGTTCGATACCGAGCCGTGTGCAGAGCAGGTCGAGCCTGAGCAATATGAGTTGGTCTATCGCAGTGTGCTTGCTAAGACCCGTCCGCAGCTGGACGGGCTCGTTTTGATGACGCCCTATTTCTTGGAAACAAATCGCAAGGATCTGATGCGGGAGAAGATGGATGCCTATGGTGCAATTACCAAAAAATTGGCAGTCGAGTTTGATGCCATTTCCGTGGATACTCAGCTCGCTTTTGATCACTACTTAGGGCATCAGCCATCGGAGTCACTCTGTGCAGATCGGGTGCATCCGAACGGAGTGGGGCACATGATTCTAGCACGCGCGTTCCTGAGCGCGGTCGGTGTGAGTTGACAAAGTGACTGATCAAGTTTTCGCAGCACACGGAGTAATTTACTGGCATAGCTAGTTAGCTATGTGCCGCTGTCTTGCATAATACGTTCGATGGTTTGATCTTTGAAAAAGGGGGTATTGAGCTCACGGACTGTCTCTTATACACATCTGACGCTG
>OJBN01000059.1_pt1 | contig 25281 bp, 20 predicted proteins | sample 1590441 | NCBI WGS metagenome assembly OJBN01 (sample SAMN05416760, study PRJEB24817) | seawater metagenome | isolation source: Sea water | place: Canada:Atlantic | collected 2013-07 | reverse complement strand
ATTCAGCAAAATGATACATACCAAATGTTTTAGTGAGATTGGTTAAAGGCACTTTGGTCTGTTTGCTAAGCGCAGCTAGTATGGCGACTAGCTCTGTATGATCGTATGTACCCACGGTGGTGTAAATACCACCACTGGCAGGCTTCACCTCATCGATCACGCTATCAACCATATCTGCGCCAAATTCTGCTTCGATTAACCCTAGCAAGGCAGTAAATAACATTCCTTTCATCGCTGAACACCTCTTATTAATGAGCAACTTTGCCAGAACTTAATACTGATTATACCCTTTTACATAGATTGTCAAGCCATATTAAAGATCGTCCTAACCATAAATCATCGCTTACTGCGATAAACTATAGTGCCTTGAAGGGAGGTATGGGGAATTTTTAACGTCGAATGCCTCACAGGGCCTTCTAGCAAGCTGACTGAGCCTAAACTACGACAGGAGCTGGTTTCTAGACCGTAATGGCTCACAGATCCAACGCAGATAACCACGGCAGGTTACGTAGGTTTCAAGAAGATCACACACAGATGTTAATGGGAAGTGACATCCTTCCAAACACTATCTGCAGTGTACTCCAACGACACTACAAACTCGTGCGCTGTCCAATTTTCAATCATGCTCAGCAAATATCGGCCGTCAGTCTTTCGATATAAATGGTAGATTTGACCAACGCGTGGCACAAAATTATACGATGCGCTGTAGGCTAGCTCGTTTAATTCTGCAAGATTCCTTATGGTGTCGTACTCTCTATTCAGCTGCTCAACAGCATTCTCGAAATAGTTCTTAGTGAGTGAACCACGTTCTGAGAGGAATAAGGCAGTGTCGGGTAAAACGATAGAGGGTGCGCTTGATGTTGTTCCATAGGGTAGGAGCGCTTTTTTTAGGCCGGACATGTGAGGTACCAGAAATTTTTAATATTTGCTTTAATACGTTATTAGATAGGGCTTTGGACCAGTATGCGTATTGCTGAGGGAGCCTGCCCCATGAAGGGGCTTGGGTGCCGCAGGAATTGTTATTAATAATTTTGTGAACCTGGCGCTTTACCCCTCGAAAACCCGCCGTTCCGGCGGTTAAATAAAAAAGGTCACCAAAAAGGTGCTTGGCAAAACCGAGGATGGCGAGACCAATAGCAGGATTTGATCTTAATAGCCTTTCGGCTATTAATACCCCTGCGGGGCTGCGGGGCTGCGCTTATTGCCAAGGATGGCATGTATGCAGATTTTGCAGGAGCAAAAATCTGTCCTTGTCCAAATTCCGCCGTAGGCGTAATTTGTGAACCTGGCGCTTTAACCCTCGAAAACCCGTCGTTCCGACGGTTAAATAAAAAAGGCCACCTTTTAGGTGGCCTTTTTTATTTAATTGGTCGGGACGGCAGGATTTGAACCTGCGACCACTACACCCCCAGTGTAGTGCGCTACCAGGCTGCGCTACGCCCCGATTTAAGAAGCGCAATCATACAGATCGGGCCTTTTTTTGCAACAAGTAGTAAGGGCATACAGACTATGAAGATCAGCCTTTTTTCAATGCAGCCAAGACTTCTTCAAGTTCAATAATAGTTTGGTCTAGCAGTTGTTTGTAGGGCGTTTGCTCCTGCTGGGCTTCACCTTCCAATCGCTGGCGGGCGCCACCAATGGTAAAACCTTCTTCGTACAACAGTGAACGGATCTGGCGAATCAGCACAACATCCTGGCGTTGGTAGTAACGTCGATTACCGCGGCGTTTAACCGGGCTAAGGCTAGGAAATTCTTGTTCCCAATAACGCAGCACATGAGGCTTTACGCCACAGAGCTCACTGACTTCACCAATGGTGAAATAGCGTTTTCCCGGAATAGCCGGAAGTTGGTTATTGTTACTTGGTTCCAGCATGACTCTCTACTCGTGCCTTTAACTTCTGCCCTGGTTTAAACGTCACTACACGTCGTGCAGATATGGGAATTTCTTCGCCGGTCTTGGGATTTCTGCCGGGCCGACTTTTCTTATCGCGAAGCTCAAAGTTTCCAAACCCAGATAGCTTGACCTGATCGTTGCTCTCTAGCGCTGCGCAAATTTCGCTGTAAAACATCTCGACGATCTCCTTGGCTTCTCGTTTATTGAGGCCAAGTTCATCGAACAGCATTTCTGCCAGATCTGCTTTGGTTACAGCACCCATTTACTATTACCTAAAATTTAGACTCTAAGAGCGACCCTGTAAAAGTCAGCCCCTGAGTTCAGCCTTAAATTTATCACCGAGTTCTACAACTACTCGATCTATTGCCTGATTTATTTCTTCATCGGTAAGCGTGCGTGAACTATGCTGAAACGTCAAGCCTAACGCAACACTTTTTCCTTTGTTTTCAACATCTTTGCTATGATACACGTCAAACAACTTTAAATTAGCCAGCTGCTCTCCTGCCACAGCTTTCGCGGCAGACACCAGGTCAGCAGCGGCCACTGAGTTGTCGACAAAAAACGCTAAATCACGACTAACTTCTGGGAATTTGCTTACTTCTTGATGCTTTGGAAGCCTACTTTGCGCTATTTGATCAACATCTACCTGAAATAGGTAAACGGCGGTATTTAACCCTAGATCAGCCTGTAGTTTCGGATGTAACTGCCCTACCCAACCGATCCGCCGGCCATTGCGCGACAACGCCGCACACTGTCCTGGGTGCAATGCAGGGTGTGTGTCTGAGGCAAAGGCAAACTCTGCAGAAAGCCCCGTGATATCTAACAGTGACTCAAGGTCACCCTTAATATCATAGAAATCAACCCTGTCTTTGCTGCCTGTCCAGCCGATTGGTGTGCGGGTGCCGCAGATCAATCCTGCCAACGCCATATTCTGTGCCAGACCTAATACCGAATCGGCCTGCTTGCCATCGGCGGGAACAAAACACTGCCCAGCTTCAAAAATACGCACACGGCTCTGCTGTCGATTAAGGTTATAGATTGCTGTTTGTAACAGGCCTGCCCAAAGGCTGGTGCGCATCACGGCCATATCCGCAGAGATGGGATTAGCCAGCGCCACGGGTGCTACATCAGGGTCAATCATCTTCTGCATTGCAGGATCAACAAAGCTATAGGTCACCGCTTCTTGATAGCCTCTTGCTACCAAGTTATTTCTAAATGCCGCCAGGCCCTGAATGGTTTCCGGGTTGGCTTCCAACTCAAGTGCCATGCTGGGTGTCGAGGTAGGCAGATTATTGTAGCCATAGATACGCGCTACTTCTTCAATCAAGTCCTGCTCAATGGTTAAATCAAAGCGCCAGCTGGGCGCTACCCAGGTTGCGCCAGACTCGTTGCGCCCTAACAGCACTAGGCCTAGCCTTACTAGCATGTCATCGACATCCGCTGGCGGGATAGACACACCCAACTGCTGGGTGAGCCTGCTGTCGCGCAGAGTAATGGTTGCAGGCTGCGGCAGGTGCTCTTTAGACTCCTCTATCACAACAGGACCGGCACTACCGCCACAAATATCCAACATAAGTGCCGTTGCTCGCTCTATAGCAGCAGCCTGCAACTCGGCATCTACACCGCGCTCAAAGCGATGAGATGAGTCTGTATGCTTACCGTAGTTGCGCGCCTTACCGGCAATCGCCAAAGGGTTAAACCAGGCGCTTTCAAACAAAATATCAGTGGTGTCATCACCAACAGCTGATTCATCACCACCCATAATGCCGGCCATGGCCAAGGCTTTACTTTGATCGGCAATAACCAAGGTATCAGTGGCTACAGTTACCTCAGAGTCGTCGAGTAATTTTAGTTTTTCGTCGCGACCCATACGCACCACAATGCCACCATCAATCTTGGACAGATCAAAGGCATGCATGGGTTGGCCCAGTTCAAGCAATACATAGTTGGTTACATCAACGGCCGGGCCCAAGCTGCGGACACCACTGCGACGCAGTTTTTCCTGCATCCACTGGGGTGTTGGCTGGGTGAGATCAAGACCACGAATAACCCTACTTACATAGCGCGCACAGGCATTTTCTGCCTCTAGGGTCACTGCTACCCTATCATCGATTGTCGCAGGCACAGGCTCACAGGCTTGCTCTGCTACCGCAGCTTGGTTAAGCACACCAACTTCACGAGCCAAACCGCGAATACTTAAACAGTCACCCCGGTTAGGCGTTAGATCAACTTCAATAATATTGTCGTTAAGATCAAGGTATTCAATCAGATCAGAACCGACTGGAGCATCGGCTGGCAGTTCCCACAGACCATCATCATCGTCACCCAACTCTAGTTCAGTTTGGGCGCAGAGCATGCCAAAGGATTCTACGCCGCGCAGCTTGGCTTTTTTGATTTTAAAGTCGCCGGGCAGTTTTGCACCCACAGTCGCAAATGGCACCTTAATACCAACACGGGCATTGGGGGCACCACAGACCACCTGAGCCTGCTTGCCCTCTTTACCGCCTGCAACCTGACAGACACGCAACTTATCGGCATCTGGATGCTGCTCTACTGTAATAATTTCGCCCACCACTACCCCAGACATTGCAGGTGCCGCCGGCTCTACCGCATCGACCTCGAGGCCGGCCATAGTCACTTGCGCAACTAAGTATGCGGTTGAGATAGATGGATCTACTGATTGTCGCAACCAGGATTCACTGAATTTCATAAGTTACCCCAGTTTAAAATTGTTTAAGAAAACGTAGATCGTTTTCAAAAAACAGTCGCAAATCATTAACGCCATAACGCAGCATCGCCAAACGCTCTACACCCATGCCAAAGGCAAAGCCGGTGTACTGGTCTGTATCTACATTGCAGCTCTCAAATACATTGGGGTGCACCATGCCGCAACCCATTACCTCTAGCCAGCCAGTGTGACTGCAGACACGGCAACCTTCGCCACCACAGTTAGTGCACTGAATATCAACTTCGGCGCTTGGCTCTGTAAAGGGAAAATAAGATGGCCTAAAACGCACCGGTAAGTCCGCTTCGAAAAAGGCTTTTAGAAACTGATCAATCACCCCTTTAAGATCAGCAAAACTAATATTCTTGTCGACCACTAAACCCTCAACCTGATGAAACATAGGTGTGTGGGTAATATCGGAGTCACAGCGATAAACGCGGCCGGGGCAGATAATGCGAATGGGCGGCGCCTGCTTTTCCATGGTACGCACCTGCACTGGTGAGGTATGAGTTCGCAGTACCGTGCTGGGATCTATATAAAAGGTGTCATGCATAGCACGCGCCGGATGATGGCCGGGAATATTAAGCGCTTCGAAGTTATGGTAGTCATCTTCGATTTCTGGACCGGTCTCTACGTCGTAACCAATACGCGCAAAGAATGCTTCAATGCGCTCCATGGTGCGAGTCACTGGATGCAAACCACCCACCTCTTCACCCCGACCCGGCAATGTGACATCTATAGTCTCACCCGCCAGTTTGGCATTAAGAGCCGCACTTTCAAGCTGCTCTTTTTGCTGATTGATCTGCGCCTGCAATGCCTGCTTAACCTCGTTAATTTTGGCACCGGCTGCAGGCCGCTCTTCATTAGAAAGTGCACCTAGGCCTTTCAATAGGCCGGTAAGGCGGCCTTTTTTACCCAGGTACTCGACGCGCAAATCGTCCAGAGCCGATAACTCTGTCGCGGCTGCGATAGAGGCTCTGGCTTCGCTGGCAATCTGTTCCAGTTCAATCATTATTGGTCACCACATTATTCTGTGTTGGCTATCTTATTACTGATAAAAAAATAGGGAAAGAGCGATAGCCCCTTCCCTATTCGATTCGCTTTTTTACTGACTACATAACTGCAGCGAGTTTAAGCGCTTAACTAAATTTTCTTTCTTAAGCTAGGGCGGCTTTGGCTTGATTTACTACCGCACCAAAAGCTGCTTTATCATGTACCGCCAAATCGGCAAGTACACGACGGTCAAGTACGATTCCAGCTTTGCTCAGACCATTGATTAAACGGCTGTAGCTCAAACCTTCCACACGAGACTGCGCATTGATTCGGGCAATCCAAAGTCTACGGAAGGTGCGCTTCTTAACACGACGGTCACGATAAGCATATTGACCAGCTTTAGTAACGGCCTGGACTGCTACACGATAAACACGACTGCGCGCTCCGTAATAACCCTTAGCTTGCTTTAAAATTTTCTTGTGTCGACGATTTGCTTCAACACCGCGTTTTACTCTAGGCATAGTATTCTCCTACCAAAATTTAGTTAAGTGACTTAAACGTTTCGCAACATGCGATCTACACGTGGTTTATCAGCAGCATTGAGCATGCTGGTGCCACGGAGTTGACGCTTGCGCTTAGTAGTCATTTTGGTGAGGATATGGCTCTTGTGCTGGTGCTTATGCTTGTAGCCCGAAGCCGTTTTTTTGAAGCGTTTTGCTGCTCCACTATGTACTTTTGCTTTTGGCATTGCTGTTCTCCAATAGTGAGAGGTTTAATAAATCAACAAGAGACGCCCGGACAGCCTGCCAAAAACATTTGGCTGAGCGCGGGTCGCGCTGTGTACATCTTGTTGCTGGCACTACGTAGTTACTTCTTTTTACTGCTCTTGCTAGTCTTTAGCCCTTTTTACTGCGAGGCGCCAAGACCATAATCATTTGGCGACCTTCCATCTTTGGAAACTGCTCTACTTGAGCTAAGACGGCAAGGTCTGCTTCGATACGCTTCATCATATCCATACCGAGCTGCTGGTGAGCCATTTCACGTCCGCGAAAACGCAGCGTAACCTTAGTTTTATCACCATTTTCCAAGAAACGGGTCAGATTACGCAACTTAATATCGTAATCGCCTTGATCCGTTCCCGGGCGAAATTTCATTTCTTTTACTTGGGTCTGCTTCTGCTTCTTCTTTTGCAGAGCGACTTTCTTCTTGGCATCAAAGACATGTTTTCCGTAGTCCATGATCTTGCACACGGGAGGCTCTGCATCTGGAGAAATCTCCACCAGATCAAGACTCTCTTTTTGTGCTGATTCAAGGGCTTCGTTGAGGCTTACTACGCCTACCTGAGAACCATCAGATGCGACCAATCGTACTTCGGGGGACGTGATATCGTCGTTGAGACGCGCCCGCTTGCTGCCTTTTTTAATAAGCTTTACTCCGTTTCTTCAATGCCAATACGCCCGCGTTTGTCCGCGTCTTCGGAAAACATGGCTAAAACCTGATCGATTGGCAAGCTGCCAAGGTCTTTTCCATCCCGAGTTCGGACCGCCACAGTGCGCGATTCTTTCTCTTTATCACCCACAACGAGAAGATAGGGTACCCGTTGCATAGAATGACCGCGGATTTTAAAGCCGATCTTCTCGTTTCTCAAGTCACAAATCGCTCTAAAGCCTTTATTTTGCAATGATTTAGCAACTTCTTGGGCATAATCGGCCTGAGAGTCGGTAATATTCATCACAACGGCCTGCTCTGGGGCTAACCAGAACGGAAATGCACCTTCGTACTCCTCAATCAAAATACCGATAAATCGCTCAAATGACCCCAGCAACGCACGGTGTAACATCACCGGCACTTTGCGTGAACCATCTTCAGCCACATACTGGGCATCCAGGCGCCCCGGCATAGAGAAATCCACCTGAATGGTGCCGCACTGCCAAACTCGGCCAATGCAATCTTTTAGGGAAAACTCAACCTTTGGTCCATAAAAAGCGCCCTCACCCGGCAGTTCCTGCCATGGCAACTCTTTAGCATCCAGCGCCTTACCCAATGCCTCTTCAGCGCGATCCCAATCTTCATCAGAACCCACACGCTGTTCAGGGCGAGTAGACAGACGATAGATAATCTCATCAAAGCCAAAGTCTGCGTAAACCTCATGCAAGAACACAATAAACTCGGCAACCTCGGACTGGATCTGATCTTCAGTACAGAAAATATGACCATCATCCTGGGTAAAGGATCGCACCCGCATAATGCCGTGCAGCGAGCCCGAGGGCTCATTGCGGTGACAGGAACCAAACTCAGCCAGCCTTAGAGGCAAGTCTCTATAGCTTTTCAGACCCTGATTAAATACCTGCACATGGCAGGGGCAGTTCATTGGCTTGATGGCGTAATTGCGGTCTTCGGTGGTAACGGTAAACATATCATCGCCAAACTTATCCGCATGGCCAGACTTTTCCCACAGGCTAAAATCAACCACCTGAGGGGTTTTAATTTCCTGATAACCCCGCTCAATCTGCTTGTTGCGCATAAAGTCTTCGATGGCTTTGTAGATACTCCAGCCCTTCTGATGCCAGAAAATCGAGCCCGGCGCCTCTTCCTGCATATGGTAGAGGTCGAGCTTTTTGCCGATCTTGCGATGATCGCGCTTCTCCGCTTCTGCCAGGCGATTGATATAGGCTTTAAGCTCTTTTTTATTAGTCCAGGCAGTGCCGTAAATACGCTGCAACATTTCATTATTGCTATCGCCACGCCAGTAAGCGCCAGCTACCTTAGTCAATTTAAATGCAGACAATTTGCCGGTCGACGGCACATGGGGACCGCGACACAGATCGATAAAGTCACCCTGACGGTAGAGGCCAATGGCCTGGTCATCGGGAATGCTGGCAATAATCTCAGCTTTGTATTCTTCGCCAATGCCTTTAAAGAAATCAACCGCTTCATCGCGGTTCCACTCTTCACGGGTCACTGGAAAGTCTTCGCTGGATAGCTCAGCCATCCGGTTTTCAATCGCCTCTAAATCTTCGGGCGTAAATGCGCGCTCAAAGGCAAAGTCATAGTAGAAGCCATCTTCGATTACCGGGCCAATAGTAACCTGCGCTGAAGGGAATAGCTGTTTAACCGCCATGGCCAGCAAGTGGGCCGATGAGTGACGAATAATATCCAGTGCTTCGTCGGAACGATCGGTAACAATGGCCAGAGTCGCATCTTGTTCCATCAAAAAGGACGCATCGACAACATCACCATTGACCACACCGGCAAGGGTGGCTTTGGCCAGACCAGCGCCAATATCAGCGGCCACATCGGCTACAGAAACAGGGTTGTCGAAAAGTCGTTGGGAACCGTCAGGCAGAGTAATAGCGGGCATAAGTTTTCCTTTTCAGTGGTGACCGATACCAGGGGCCACATGAGTTAAATTATCTGTCCGCATTCTACCCTGTACAGCCCTAGATACAAGCCTTTCCCAGAATTGAGATAGGTTACAATGCGCAGATCCAATCTGATGAGCTTAGTGATTCCGTGAAAATCTATGTCGATGCCGATGCCTGTCCTACCGTGATTAAAGATATCCTCTACCGGGTATCGCAACGCACCGGTATTGAACTGATTCTGGTGGCTAACCAACCCATCTCAACCCCAAGAATTCCAACCGTGCGCAGCATTCAGGTCAGTCAGGGGTTTGATGTGGCCGACGATCATATTGTTTCGCTCGTAGAGGCAGATGATCTGGTGATTACTGCAGATATACCATTGGCAGCAGAGGTTATTGATAAGGACGGTAGAGCGCTAAACCCCAGAGGCGAGTTATATACCAAGGCAAATATTAAAGCGCGGCTCAATATGCGCGATTTTATGGACAGTATGCGCAATAGCGGCGTTCAGGTTGGCGGTGGGCCGCCGCCACTATCCCAGCGCGATCGTATGGATTTTGCCAATGCGCTGGATAAATATATCGCCAGCCAACCGAGCTGAAAAGTTTAGCAATCAGTCAAATGTGGGGTCCATCTGGCCCTTTAGACAGGCCATAATATAGGGGTATTGTTCAGTAACAAAATACCCGTAAACCCCGTCTACCTGCATACCATTACAATCGTCCAAATCACCAAGGTCTTGGACATATTCGTAATCATCTCTGTAAGTACCATCATAGTCGCCACCAGGCGTGTTAAAACCAGCGACCGCGGCTCGCGGACCAGACTTTAATCGAAAGCTTGGCATGGCTTTACGCACGGTGCCATTGTCGTTGAACCATGAGCCAAAAATAGGAAACCCATCAGCGGCAAAGCCTATAACCGGTGACTCTACGGCCGTGTCTGCCGCGAACATGGCATTGGGTGTGCCATGATAATGATAGCTGCCATTGGGCTGAACATGAGCATTATGGCTGTCTACTCTAAAACCATTAGCGGCATACATGGGGTCATATCGCCAAGGCTGTGCCATATTGCCGCAACCGGTCTTTTCATCACCTACCCCAAAACAGGCCGCGGCAAGAAGATCTATTTTTACGCCATTGAGCATCAACCCATTGTCATTGCCAATCGCAAGCTCGGTGTTGGATTCTGCAAACATTGGGCTAGTGGTTATTTCATAGTTATATGACTGCTCGGACAGGTTATTTGGGAAACTCTGCTGACCATCATTGAAATCATGATTGGGGACACCATTGGCCTGAAACTGACACTTACCACCGCTACTTGAGATGGTGAGATTGCCAGTAAAAAGCACTGATCTGAATATATCCATCGACGTCGATTGATAGGCGGCCATATAGTCTTCACAGTTGCCACTGCGCTGAGTAAAAATATCACCGGTAATATCAACTGCCACTGTATCGCCCGTATTACCAGAGCTGCCGTTATCTATCTGACGGATCGTTGCGGCCACTGCCGTCAATCTTTCAACTACAGCAGTATAGTCACCATTTCCGGCCAGTAAATTGTTCACTTCAGCGGTATCGGAAATCAGGTCGTAAAGTTGCTGATCACCATTTACCCGTTGAATTAGCTTGTACTGCGCATCGCGTATAGCCCAGCCCGAAACGGAGCTTCCCTCAAAGTCACTAAAGATATAGTCACGACTGGCACTGCTTGTATCGCTGAATAATCCAGCAAAACTTTGACTGTCTTCGAAATCAGTGACTGTGCTGCCCGCCAAACTGGCAATTGTCGCAAAAAAATCTGTGCTGTTGATCAAAGCACTTTCGCGGACATTTTGTCTTGTAACACCGACGCCAGAGGCTAGCATTGGCACCCGCAATCCACCGTCGGTAAAAGTACCCTTTGCACCATTGGCATAAACAGCCGTATCGACAGCCCTCGTCGGTGTTCCATTATCGCCGACATATAAGATAATCGTATTGTCCCGATCTGCCTCTGTCATGGAATTTAATAGACGCCCGATTTCAGTATCCATGGCCTCTAAAGCGGCAAGGTAATAATCCCTTGGATTGGCCGCTATATGTTGGTCTGTTCCCGACAATGTCTGAGTATGAAGGGACGATGGCGGTAAGTGAAAAGGGGTATGGGGTGCGGCATAGGCAAGCCATAAAAACCATGGTTGCGCCTGAATGTCGATCCAATCTATCGCCAAGTCGGTCACAGCAGTAGTGTGATAAACAGTGCTTTGACTGGTCACACCGTTAACGGTTAAGTCCCATGCCAAATAATCACCGATAGTGCCCCGGAGATTTCCCGCATAGTAATCAACACCCATTGTTGCAGGGTGATCTGCCGCAGGCGGTGTGCCCGCCAGATGCCATTTTCCGATAACGGCTGATTTATAGTTGCTGGTATTGGTGTCCTCGGCCAAAAACCGCTGTAGTGTTATCGAGTCAGCGGGTAACTCATCACCAATATTGAGTACACCCGAGTGTACCCCGTATTTGCCCGTAATCATGCTACTGCGCGTTGTGGTGCAGGCCGGCGTAGCCCAAGCGTTGTCAAATACAATGCCCTGTTGCGCAAGCTGGTCGAGCGTTGGGGTGACCGGGAGGTTATCACTCAGATCATATTGTGCCGATGCATCCAGCCCCTGATCATCGGTAATAATGAGTAATATATTGGGTTGACTTTGGGACTGAGGATTACCAGTATCGCCTTGATTGTCAGTTCCGGTTTCAGTATCCGGAGTCTCAAACGTAAAATCGTCGCCAGGGGCCTGAGAGGATGAGGCGCCACCGCCACCGCAGCCGACCAGAACAAATGACAAACAAAAAACAGTAGCTTGGCTAAATAGAGACATTGGCTTATGTTCCTTGCGTGTTAGTTATAATCAGTGCACATAATCGATAACACAACACTAACGAAGAACCCCGTCATTAGTTGACAAATAAACTATAAGGCAGGCTTATTTAGGAATACATCAAGAAATTACTGAAACAGATGTTTCAATTAAAGAGAAATTCTAAGAGCAAGGTAGACTATGGCTCGATCATCCGACCTATTTGCGCGGCGGTAAAGGGCCAGCCTTTTTCATCGCCATTGGGCAGCTTTACAACTGGAATACGAACGCCATATTTTTCATGTAGCATTTCGTCACTCTGAATACCCACCTCTGCTAGCTGCCAACCCTTTTCCGTCAATAGCGGATAAAGAATTGCCTTGGCCTGCTCACAGAGATGGCAGTTGGGACCGGTATAAAGAGTAAGCTGATTAACCAAAGGTACTGCGCCGAGTAATTTTCCATACATTATGAATTCTGGGGTTTCTCTCAAAATCCATATCCAATGCTTGGGCGGTTATATTCTCCACCGTAAACTGGCGAGTAATAAGCTCGTCCATCTTAAATTTGCGGAAGTTATTGGAGAAGATCAGCACGCCACTCGGCGCTAGTTTGGTCATGGTATCTCTAATCAACTCAGCATGATCACGCTGCACATCCAGCACCGACTCCATTTTTTTCGAGTTTGAAAATGTCGGTGGATCGAGCAGAATCAAATCAAAGTAGTCGTTGTAGGTGGAAGCTTTTAGCCATTGCAGGCAGTCCGCGCGCTCTACCTCATGGGCTGTTGGGTCGAGCTGGTTTAGTTCAAAGTTGCGCCCTGCCCAATCCAAGTAGGTGTTGGACATATCTACGCTAAGGGACTCTTTGGCTCCCCCCAGCGCAGCATGAACCGTTGCCACGGCGGTGTAACAAAATAGGTTTAAAAACTTTTTACCCCTGGCCATCTCACCGAGCATTTTGCGTACTGGGCGATGATCTAAGAATAGGCCGGTATCCAGATAGTCTGACAGGCTAACTTCTAATCTAGCGCGGCCCTCTCCAACAATCATAGATTCGCCCTGTTCTTCGGTCATACGCTGATACTGGTTGTCGCCCTTCTGACGGCGGCGCTCTTTGTAAAATACTTTGCGGCCAGCTTTGGGCGCGTAGGCTTTAACCGCTTCCTTAACTTCAGCAAAACGCTGGCGCGCATCTTTCTCAGGAATGGTCGCCGGCGGCGCATATTCCTGCACATGAATAGCGCCTTCATATATATCAATGGCCACTGAATATTCGGGAATATCGGCATCATAGAGCCGGTAACAGCTGATACCGCTGCGTTTCAACCAACCGTCCAAGCGACGCTGGTTTTTCTTTAAGCGATTCACCAGCATTAGTGTACCGTCGCTTAATTCTCGCGCCGGTGCTGGCTGCTGTAATCGCGCAGCTATTTGCGCCGACTTTGAAGTCATATCTTCAAAGATTAATAATTTACAGGGAATGGTGCCGTTAAATAGACTGTACTGCTTGCGCGGGCTTAGATCGGTTTCTCGAGCCAGATCCACATTGCCGGTAAATACCGCGGCTCGCCAGCCCTGAAAATTCTTTTGCAATACGATACCTAGCTTTTGATACAGAGGAATCAGCTCGTCCACTTCACCCAGACGTTCGCCATAGGGAGGGTTGGTAAGCAGCAAACCTTTTTCGGCTGTAGGCTTACCAAACTGGTCTATGGGTTTATGGGCCAAGCGGATATGGTCATCCAATCCCGCATTCTCGATATTGGCAACGGTGTATTCCAATACGCGGGGATTGGCATCGTAGCCGCGAATATCCAGCTCGAGATTTTCTAGACCAGTAACCTTGCGCTGCTCGGCTTCGCTAATAATGCTTTCCCAAAGTGCGGCATCATGCTGTAACCAGTTTTGAAACCCATAGCGTTCGCGCAACAGGCCCGGCGCTATATCGGCGGCCATCATGGCGCCTTCAATGATTAAGGTGCCACTACCGCACATGGGGTCAAGCAGTGCGCCACCCTCGGCAGCCATATCTGGCCAACCCGCACGCAACAGCAGTGCCACCGCAAGGTTCTCTTTGATGGGGGCGCTGCCCTGCCCGGTTCTATAGCCGCGGCGATGCAGGCTTTCGCCGGAAATATCCAGGGATACAGTGACTCGGCCCTTGTGCTGACGCGCCTGAATACGGATATCCGGATTCTTGGTATCCACATTGGGGCGCTCGCCTTCAACGCGACGAATACGGTCAACAATGGCATCTTTAACCCGCTGGGAGCCATACATGGTGTTGTCGATAAGTCGCGAGGTGCCAATAAAGTCGATCGCTATACTCTGCTCAGCTGTAAAGTGGCTCTCCCAAGCTATATCGTTACATTGTTGATATAAGTCATCTGCCTCATTGAGCATAAAACTGTGCAGTGGCATAAGGATTCGGTTGGCCAAACGGGACCAAAGGCAGGCGCGATAGGCCAGCTCTAAAGAACCCTCAAAATGCACGGCCGCCACAGTTTCCTTGGTGCCAGTGGCACCCAGAGCCTGCAATTCTTCGGCTAAAAGTAGCTCTAGCCCCTTGGGGCAGGTAGCTAGCCAGTCTTGATGTGCGTGCGTCTGCGACACAAAAATTTCCTTTGATTACTTTGTGGAATAAAGCACCCCCTTAATAGACCATCTAGGTCTTCGACATATAAGGCAGTTTTTGGTCAACTGGTAAAGGCGCTAAAAAGCGCACATTCTATCGCTCTTTACACAATTTTGTTTGATAAAAACTGCTCTCAGCAGGTTTTATAAGCTGAATAGCAGTTTCCTGAATAAACCCTTAGGAGATGATATGAAAAAACATAAAAGAGATCAGGACCACCGCTCGTACGTAAAAGGCTATCAAGCCGCAGTTCAACAACGTTCATTGGCAACATGCCCCTATCAGAAACATTCAATAATGGCATATCACTGGTCAAGAGGTTGGCGCGAAGGACGCGAGGACTACTGGAATGGATTTAACCAGGCTTCTTTCCAACAAAAAGTCGCTAGCTTTTAACACTTAAACTGGAGCCTTTTAATTAATAGCTCTTAATTAACGGGTCTCTCACTAATTTACTGGGCAATAGCCCAATAGTAACTCCCAAAATAAACTTAAGCAGGAATTTATCCTGCTTCCGGCTCACAGAAAAAACATTTGCTGAGCCACCAAAAAGGCCGCAACTCATGCGAGTTTGCGGCCTTTCTTTATTTTGGCTCTCTATTTAAAGAGCCGCCGGCTTGCTATCTTAAAAGCTATCCATCTAGACGCTATCCACCGACGCCTGCACCAAATCCAATAACTCACGTAGGGCCACAGAAACCATCGCAAAATCGGGCGTACTGCCACGACGCAGCTCTTTGACCATGGATTTCCAACGGTTTATTAAAGGAGCCTGCTGAGTCTGCCACTGATCGATCAGAGCTGAAATATCATCTTGATCATGTCCTTTCAATAAGCAGGCCGTCAGCTGACGCCGCTGACTTTCCAGATCATCCACATAGGATTCTCGAGCCAGATCCTGCCAGCGATTATTGGGATTTAGCGCTACAATCTGAGACATAAACCAATCCAGAGATAACATTTCACCCAACTTGAAGCCGAGTTCTGCAACCGGTGCAACTGGACGATTTAGGCGCAATGCCATCTCAGCGGTACCCACGCTTAGGAACATGCTGTCAGCTGCTGCCAATGTACCGGCCATAGCCTCATCCACATCCCATTCCATCAGCTTTTCTTTTTCATCAGTCCACAATTTGATCCATTCCTGTTCATGTAGATCCGGCAACTGCCCAAGAATCGTTTTAATTGGCCCGCTCATAGTTCCAATCAAATCAGCGCAATTAAGGTTAAGACGACGATTACGCAGTAGCCAGCGCGTGGTGCGGCGCACTAGCCGCATAAGAATATGCAATAGTTCTAGCTGTGTAGATGCGGGAAGATTGGATTGATTAAGCTCTATGGTCTGCCACAGGCTCTCAATATCCAGAATATGCAGGCTAATGGTATAGGCGCGAATAATATCGCTGGCGACGGCACCGGTAGACTCCATCTGGCGGAAGAAAAAGGTAAACCCAACTCTATCGACCATATCATTGGCCAGCTGGGTCGCTGCAATTTCCTCTCGCAGTTGGTGATCTGCCACAGCATCGCCGTAGCGCTGAATAAGCTCTGGTGGAAATGCATTGTCTACAGACTTGACCAACCAGGGATCTGATACCAAGTCTGCTTCTAATAATGTTTCTCTAAGCATGACTTTGGCATAGCACACCAACACCGATAGCTCTGGCCTTGTCCATACAGGCTGGTTGCGATTAATGCGCTCGTTAAGCTGGTCATCTGTAGGCAAAAACTCTAGTTCTCGGTCCAGTCGACCACTCTCCTCTAGCCAACCCATAAAACGCTGGTATTCCGCATGCTGCTGATCACTGCGATGCATGGCCAAACTAATGGCCTGGGTTTGACGAGCGTTATTGTGCAGCACCAAATCAGCCACGCTATCGGTCATAGAGGCGAGAAACGTATTTCGCCCCTCCAAGCTCAGGCGACCAGCCAAAACCTCTTTATTGAGGAGGATTTTAATATTTACCTCATGATCTGAGCAGTCGACGCCAGCGGCATTATCAATAAAGTCGGTATTGCACAGTCCCCCTCTTAGGCAAAACTCTATGCGTCCACGCTGGGTCATACCCAGATTGCCACCCTCACCAAAGACTTTGCAGCGCAGTTCTTTACCATTAACACGCAGTCCATCATTGGCTCTGTCGCCCACCTCGGCATTATTCTCGGCGGTAGATTTTACATAGGTGCCAATGCCGCCATTCCAAATCAAATCGACTTGAGACTTTAATAGTGCAGTCATTAATTGCGTCGGAGTGACATCGGTTTGATCGATATTAAAGCGCGCTTTAATTTGCGGTGTCAGTTTTAAAGACTTCGCGGACCTGGAATAAACTGCCCCACCTTCAGACATCAATGATTTATCAAAGTCATCCCAGGTGGTTCTAGGTGTCTCAAAAAGGCGCTTGCGCTCTATAAAGGTTGCCGCTGAATCTGGATTGGGGTCAACAAAAATATGCAGATGGTTAAAGGCTGCCACCAGCTGAATATGCTCAGATAACAGCATGCCATTGCCAAAGACATCGCCACCCATATCGCCAACACCGACCACGGTAAAGTCCTGCTTTTGAATATCAATTCCGATTTCCCGGAAATGTCGCTGCACCGCGACCCAGGCTCCGCGAGCAGTAATACCCATGCCCTTGTGGTCATAGCCATTGCCACCACCAGAGGCAAAGGCATCACCCATCCAGAAGTTATTGGCCTCGGATATCTCGTTAGCAATATCGGAGAACGTAGCCGTACCCTTATCAGCTGCAACCACCAGATAGGGGTCATCGCCATCGCGACGCACCACATCCTCTGGAGGTATCACTTCGCCTTCGATCAGGTTGTCGCTGATATCTAAAAGAGCCTGTATATAGAGCATATAACTGGCAATACCCTCTTGTAACCAAGCCTCGCGCCCCTCTGCCATAGAAGCCTGCTTGGCAACAAAGCCACCTTTGGCTCCAGTGGGCACAATCACTGCATTTTTCACCTGCTGGGCCTTAACTAGACCCAGCACTTCGGTGCGGTAGTCCTCCAACCTGTCCGACCAGCGCAGACCACCTCGAGCGACTTTACCGCCACGCAGATGCACACCTTCTACTCTTGGAGAATAGACAAAAATCTCAAAAGCAGGCCGCGGTTTTGGTGCCAGTGAAATCTTTTCTGACTCAAGTTTTACCGAGATGTAAGATTTATTGGTGCCGTCCTCAAAGGTCTGAAAGAAATTAGTGCGCAAGGTTGCCTGAATCACCTCCAGATAGCTGCGGATAACAGTGTCTTCGCTAATATTGTCCACGTTATCCAACGCTTCTAGAATTTTTTTGGCCAACCCTGCGGAGCGTTCAGAGCGGCTATCACCGGCATAGCGCGGATCAAAATAACTCTTAAACAGGGCCACCAGATTGCGAGTAATATCTAAGTAGCGCGACAGCGTGTCAGCAATAAAATACTGACTGTAGGAAATACCCAGCTGCTTTAAGTAGCGGGCATAGAGTCGTAACATGGCCACTGCGCGCCAATCCAAACGCGCTCCAATCACCAGGCGATTAAAGCTATCGTTTTCTGCCTCTCCTTTCCACACTGTACTGAGGGCCTCTTTAAAGTTGCCCTGCACTGCCTCTACATCGACATTGATATCGAGAGAGAATGACAGCTCGAATTCCTGGAGCCATACCTGACCTTCGTTTTGTGGCTCAATTAGATATGGATGTTCCATCACCACGCGAAAACCAAGATTCTCTAGCATCGGAATCATATCTGATAGCTGCAATGGCTGGTCGCGATGAAATAGTTTTAACTGCAGATGATTATTCTCTTCTGCGTATTTATGCTGCAGCTCAATAGCCAATTCGCCATTGTTTTCAAGGGCATCAAATAATGAAATATGAGCTATGGCTTGCTGAGGGCTATAAAGCTCTCGATAGGCGGCCGGAAATGCGCGCTGAAAACGCCGCGCCAATCCTGTGCCCTGATTTTTGCCCGCTGAACTCAGCGCTGTTTCGGCAAACTCACCTGCCCAGTCACGAGTGACTTGGAGAACAATGTCTTCGAGCTGAGCGGTGTTCACTTCAAGATACTTTTTATTGCGAATCTGGTAGACCAGATAGATTCTGACCAACACCGATTCCGGCAAGAACTGAGTCGTGAACTCAGTTTCTATGGCATCCAGCTCAACGCCAATGGCCTGCTGAATTTTCATCCGTGACTGAGTGCTAAAGGATTCCCGCGGCAGATAGATAATACAGCTGACAAACTTATCAAAAGGATCTGGGTGCATAAACGCCTTGATAACTCGGCGCTCATAAATTTGCCAAATACCTATGGCTGTCTCGGCCAGAGTTTCACGGCTAACATAAAACAGTTCATCACGTGGATGAAAGTCTAAAATTGCCATCAGCGCTTTGCCATCATGACTGGTTGGTTTAAAACCAGAATTATCCATCACCCAGTTAACCTTGTTACGCAACATTGGAATGCGGCGTGGGCTGTAGGAGTAAAACTGCGAGGTGTACAGACCCATAAAACGCACCTCACCGCAGGGCTCACCCTGCGCATCAAAGCGTTTGACTACCACATAGTCTGAGTACACATCACGGTGCACACGAGACCGTTTCGATGACTTGGTAATCGTGAGCAGATCATCGCCCTCATAGAGTGCGCGCACTCCAGGACCCAATTCTTCGACTAATTCCTCTCTTTGAGCACCGCTGTATTTTTTCAGTAACCCATGCCGACCACCGGGCACTTCGGTTAAATAAATACGTTCACCATCCGCGTCTAAATCAAATTCAGCGCAGCCAGTAAAGGTAAAATAGCCATTGTAGATCCAGCGTAAAAATTCCAGGGACTCTTCTAGCTGCTCTACTTTTGGTGCGTTTTCCTGCAACTCCGCAATCAGACTTTCAACGCGCTGCCGCATCGGGTCAAAGGCATCGACTACCACTTCAACATCGTCCAGTACCGACAGTAGCTCACGATGCAAATCGGCCAGTTCAGATTGAGCGTGAATATCAACTTCTATGGTGATAAAGGCCTCGCGCTCGGCACCCTCAACATAGTCTGAATAAATGCTATCAATCGCACCCTGATTATCGCGCACTGCCCACACAGGGTTACTCTGCAAGGTGAAGATATTGAGCCCGCGACGATTGAGCACAATACGCAGGGAATCCACCAGAAATGGCATATCCCGCTGATTGATATAGATCGTAGTATGGCCACTCGACCAGCCATCGGACTCAGGGTCAGGATTAAATACCCGGACCTTGGCACGACTGACACCCTCATCAGCTGGCGCCGTATTCACCGCCTCTGCGCTAAAATGATAGAGGCCCCAAAGATTCCAGAAAATATCCTCTGGCGGTCTGGCTAGATAGTCCGCATCGGGATAGAAGTGCATGGCATTAGCAGTGAAATTGTCAAACTGCTGTGCCTGAGATTTATTGAGGCGTTTACTGGCGATTTTATTGAGGGACTGAATTAAGTCAGCTCGCTGACCCTTATTTTTTGCATCCATGAGCGGGTTTTGAAACCTTTCTTTATATTGTAAGTCTGTAACTTGGTTTTATAATCTTCCTGCGACCTAGGGTAACAAAGTTAAATCGCTTTAAGCTAGTAAAAACCCCAACACAAAGATATAAATTAACGACATTTGAGTCTTAGTGATTTAGCAACTAGAATCAGCCTCCTTCCATCTTTAACACCAACTAGCAGAGGTTAGTTTTGCAGCAAAATATCAACCAACTTAAACAGTGGCTGGCCAGTAAAATTGTCGGTCAAGACCATCTAGTCGAACGCCTCATAATTGCTCTGTTAGCGGATGGCCATCTTCTTGTGGAGGGTGCGCCCGGCCTGGCCAAGACCAAGGCAATCAAAACATTATCACAAGGCATAGAAGCCGACTTTCACCGTGTGCAATTTACCCCAGATCTACTGCCCGCCGATATTACCGGCAGCGATATCTATCGCCCACAGGAAGGTACTTTTGAGTTTCAAGCGGGGCCACTGTTTCACAACTTGGTCTTGGCTGACGAGATAAATCGCGCCCCGGCCAAGGTGCAGTCAGCACTCCTAGAGGCCATGGCCGAACGGCAAATATCTGTGGGCAAAAACACCTATCAGTTGCCCGAACTATTTTTAGTGATGGCCACACAAAACCCCATAGAGCAGGAAGGTACCTATCCCCTGCCAGAGGCGCAGATGGATCGTTTCCTAATGCATATTCTGGTCGACTACCCGGCACCGGAGACCGAGCGTCAAATTCTCGCGCTATCTAGACAGGAAGCACTGGATCAGGCTCAGGAAACTATCGAAAAAATTAGCCAGGCAACCTTGCTCGAAGCGCGCAAACAGGCACTTGCTGTGCATATGGCAGAGCCAGTCGAAGAGTATCTAGTGCAGTTAATTCTTGCCACTAGAAACACCCAGGCCTATGACGGCGCTCTGGCCCAGTGGCTAGACTACGGTGCCAGCCCCAGAGCGACTATTGCTCTAGACCGCTGCAGTCGGGCTCTGGCCTGGCTGGAAGGGCGTGATTTTGTCACTCCAGATGATGTTCGCGCTGTGGCCCACGATGTATTGCGTCACCGCCTAATTTTAAGCTTCGAAGCAGAGGCTAGCGGTGTCACCGCCAATCAGGTTATCGACAAATTATTGGCAACCGTGCCCTCTGCATGAACCGTCCACAATGATCGATAGCCTCAGTCAAGAACAGCTTAATAAGCACCCAGCAATCGCCAGCCTTACCGATATGGTGCGGCTGCGTTATGGCGCGCGTGAGCTCAGCGGATTTCCAAAAATACAGGCGCGGCAGATTCTCGCCGGAGGTCATAAATCAAGCTTTCGCGGACGCGGTATGGACTTTGATCAGGTGCGGCTATATCAGCCCGGCGACGATGTAAGGACCATAGACTGGCGCGTCACCGCACGCACGCAAATACCCCATACCAAAATATTTAGCGAGGAGCGGGAGCGCCCAATTCTGGTCATTACTGACCTGCGCGGCCCCATGTTCTTTGGCAGCCAACAGTTAAAATCTGTGATTGCCTGTGAAATCTCAGCGGCTCTGGCATGGGCAGGCCTCAGTGCCAACGACCGCGCCGGCGGTGTGGTCTTTGGCCAGCAGCAACAGGTTGATGTCAAGGCGCGCCGCAGCCACCATGCGGTATTACAATTTATTCATGCCTTACAAGAATACAGCGCCAAGTTATTAGAGCCCCAGGAAGATCGCTATAGCCTGTCAGAAATACTCGAAGAATCACGCCGTTTTACCGCCACCGGCAGTAGCATTTTTATTATCAGTGACTTTCATGATCTGAATGATGACTGCGAGCGCCACCTTTTTGAACTGGCCCGTCACGGCAGTTTAAATTTCTGCCATGTCTATGATGAGATAGAGGCCGTATTACCCGACCCCTCTCTCTACGCGGTCAGCGATGGCCAACAACAAACCATGCTCGACACCGGCAATAGCGAACTGCGTCAACGCTTTGAAAAAGCCTTTGCCGATCGCAGCCTGCGCCTGCGTAAACTCAGTGAAAAGTTCACAGCTGGTCTACTCCCTTTTAGTACCGCCGATAATGTTATGTCGGTGTTGGGTAGGGCCTATGGCAAGCGACGCAGCAATGCGCGCAATAGCAGCGGAGGCCAATAGTGGAAGCTGATCCCTTGGCGCAACTTCGCGATATTCACTTACCTGCAGATATTTCTTGGTGGCCATTGGCGCCAGGCTGGTGGGCTCTCATTATTATGCTGGGGCTCATGGTTGGCTGGGCAATATCTAAAGCGTTTAAACGTTATCGCGCTAACCTTTACCGTCGCCAAGCCCTAGCTAAATTAGAACAGATTGAAAAAACATCCGCTAATTCAAATCTATTAACAGAGGTCTTTGCAACGCTTAAGCAAACGGCAAATATTGCTTACCCCAATCAGCACTACAGTAGCCTCAGCATCGATAAATTTATCGTATTTTTACAGGATAGTTGCCCGCACAGCATATTTACCGACCTGCCTGAAAATCTTGACTCTGCGCTCTACTCCAGCGATCAGCAGCAGATCAAGACACTTAACCTAACAGTATTAGCCAGTGCTAAAACCTGGATCAATGTGCACAGGCGCGAGGCACCGCAATAATGTTGAACCTTCTGTGGCCCTGGGCATTGGCACTGGCACCTCTGCCCTTCGTTTATCGCTGGTTACGCAGTCCTGCCGAATTGACTATCCGCGCCCTGCGAGCGCCCTTGCTTGCCAATGCCGCTATGGATGCCGGCGCATCGATAAAAACGGCTACCTGGCAGCGTCACCTGCTGCTGGCCATGCTCAGTCTCTGTTGGCTGTGTACAGTCATAGCTATCTCCCGCCCCGTGTGGATCGGTGAGCCCGTGGCCATGCCCACCAATGGGCGTGATATTTTGCTGGCGGTGGATATCTCTGGCAGCATGCAGCAAGAAGATATGGAGATTAATGGCCGCGAGGTCAATCGCCTAGTTGCAGTAAAAGCGGTAGTGGGCGACTTTGTGGTCAAGCGTGAAGGTGATCGACTGGGGCTAATTTTATTTGGTGAAAAAGCGTATCTGCAGACCCCCTTAACCTTTGATCGCAAAACTATGCAGACCCTATTAAATGAAGCACAGCTAGGATTTGCTGGCAGTAATGGCACCGCCATAGGCGATGCCATTGGGCTTGCGGTAAAACGTCTACAGGACCGGCCAGAGAATCATCGCGTGGTTATTCTCCTCACCGATGGTGCCAATAATGCTGGCGAGCTAGAACCCATGGAGGCCGCCGATCTAGCTCGACGAGCCAAGGTAAAGATTTACACCGTTGGCATAGGTGCCGAGATTCAAGAAACCTGGGGACTATTTGGCAAGCGCATTACCAACCCCAGTGCCGACCTTGATGAGACTGCACTACAGGGTATTGCCGATACCACTGGCGGACAATTCTTTCGCGCCCGCGACCCACAGGAGTTAGCGGCAATCTATGCCGAGTTAAATCGCTTGGAAGCCATAGAGCAGGAGGCAGAAACTATTCGTCCGGTGGCAACATTATTCCATTGGCCGCTGGGGCTAGCTTTTATACTCAGCCTGATACTGGCGCTGTTTAGCAGCCGCAGGAGCGCCCATGCCTGAGCTATTTTTAAACTTTTTAAATGCCTTAGATGATTTCCACTTTATCCGCCCACTGTGGTTTTTGGGTTTAATTCCAGCCATTCTAGTGTTGATGCTGTTCCAATGGCGCAAGCGCAGTGCCGGTAACTGGGCCCAGGTTATCAATCCCGCGCTACTGCCCTTTTTAATGCAGGGCGAGAGCGGCAAAAAACGCCACAGCACAGCTTGGTTGCTCAGTGGTTTAGCCGTAGTCTGGTTGCTCAGCTGTATTGGCCTTGCCGGGCCCACTTGGCAGCAGTTGCCACAGCCAGTGCATAAACAGGACTCAGCTCTCATTGTTTTATTCGATTTATCACCATCGATGCTAGCGGAAGATATTAAACCTAGCCGCTTAGTGCGAGCGCGCTACAAGCTGATTGATATTCTAAAACAGCGCCGTGAAGGCTTTACTGCACTGGTGGTGTATGGCGGCGAGGCCCATACAGTGTCACCATTAACCGAAGACAGCAATACTATTATTAGTCTGGTGCCCATATTGCACCCAACCCTGCTACCAGAATATGGCAGCAATACCGAAGAGGCCATTGAGGTCGCCCTTGAATTAGCCATCAACGGCGGCTATGAACAGGCCGATATTTTATTAATTACCGACGGCGTAGCCCGCTCTGCGTTTGGCACCATTCAGTCGATGGTCTCTCAGGCTGGCAAATATCGCCTGTCTATATTAGGTGTGGGCACAGAACAGGGCGCGCCAATTCCCCTCGGCGATGGCGGCTTTGTTAAAGATAGTCGCGGGGGTATTTTAATCCCTAAGTTAAACCCCTCTTCATTACAGTCGCTGGTATCTACTAGAGGTGGCAACTACCAATCTATTAGTTCTGATGACTCTGATATAGAACAGCTCCTCGCGGTGACCGAACAATTATTTCCCGATGCAACCAGAGAGCTAGATCGTTCATTTGATCTCTGGGATGATCAGGGTCATTGGCTGGCCATACTACTAATTCCGGCACTGCTGCTAAGTTTTCGTAAAGGTGCTGTAGTGGCCTTGGTGTTTGCTCCACTGCTATTTAGTAGCAATTCAGTCGAGGCTTTCGAATGGCAAGATCTCTGGCAAACCCCAGATCAACAGGGAGCCAAGGCTCTGGAGTCTGGCGATGCAGGCGCGGCACAGGCGCTCTTTGATAATAGCCAGTGGCGTGGCAGCGCGGCCTATAAAGCCGAAGACTACAGCCAGGCCATCGATGACTTTTTAAATACAGACAGTGCCGATGCCCACTACAACCGAGGCAATGCTCTGGCCAAATCCGGTGATCTCGACAGTGCTATTGAGGCCTATAATCGAGCGCTAGAGCTACAACCAGAAATGGAGGATGCACTGGCTAATCGCGACCTAATTGAAAAGCTAAAACAGCAGCAGCAGAATCAAGAGTCTTCCGAACAGCAGGATCAGTCAGAACAACAAAACAGCGAACAGAATCAAGAGCAAAATCAACAACAGAGCCAAGATCAGCAACAACAAGATGGCGAGCAAGAGCAGTCTGAGCAAAATAACCAGCCAAGCCAAAACCAGCAGGAAAAGGAACAGCAGGCGCAAGAACAAAAAGACCAGCAGCAAGAGAAAGAACAGCAAGAACAAGAGCAAGAGCAAGAAAAAAATAAAGAACAGAAAGAGTCAGAGAAAGAACTGTCTCTTATACACATCTGACGCTGCCGACGAG